>ERZ808240.1484-NODE-1484-length-28819-cov-7.322765_pt1 | contig 28819 bp, 29 predicted proteins | sample MGYA00521084_ERZ808240 | MGnify/ENA primary metagenome ERZ808240 (study PRJEB31516, sample SAMN03275571) | gut metagenome | biome: mammalia-associated habitat; material: feces | host: Papio cynocephalus | place: Kenya | collected 2012-08-06 ... | reverse complement strand
ATAGCTCCGTGTACAACTGTCTTATTCTTTCCCTACGAAGATAAAAATCCGGATCCGGCAAATTATCCAAGTCCATTGCTTCTGCATACTTTGCTACCATTTCTCCAATAAAATTTGCTAAATTGTCCTTTACTTAGCTTTGTATTGACACATGGTAAATCAACGCCTGTTCCAAATGTTGCAGATAGTATATTCGACTGTGCATTTCCTAATAATACCTTTGTCAGATTACTTCTTGTAGTTGAATTTATATTTTCTGTTCCTGCCGATTGTAAAACTATCATCATATGAATATTACTCTGCCTTGCTAATACTGAAATATTTTTCACTACACGTTCTAATTCTTCTTTCTGCTTTTTATCAAGACTTGCCTGCAATGAAATATATTCTTCAATTACCACAAGCATAGGTTTATATCCTATATCGACCGCTAATGTTTTCGGATTCTTGTCTAGCTCTGGTTGTAATTTTTTCATCCTCAGATTCATCTCAGCTTCCACAGATTTCAATTTTACCAATATATCATCTATTTCATAACTGTAATCAGTGAAACCCTTATAGAGCCCGTAGGAACGCTTTAGGTCACATATTACAACCTGCCATCCCTTTATTATTGCCTGTATCACTAATTCATTTGCAAAATATGATTTTCCTGAACCTGTAGAACCACTTATCAGAAAATGTGGATAATCATTAACATTTAATATATGTTTCCTGTCAAAATATAAGTCCAGCAGATTCATACTTTCTATCTTCTGTTTATATTCTGCAAGTGAATATTCTTCTGGTTTATATGCCTTTATATCCTCATAAATAATTATTACTTCTGCATTATTCTGTGAAATATAATAATCTTCAACAATATATCTGTCTGGTAATGCCGTAGAAAAGGTATCGAGATATCTTTCAATGATTGTCCTTATTTTCAAATTGCTTAAACCGATTTTTATTATCCCATCTTTCATCTTGATTTTTGGCAGTTCCACATATACCTTATTTTCCTTTTTTATGTATGCTCCTACCGACATTAAATTTCTTTCTACCGATTCCAATAATAATGCATGTGCCGTATATTTTTTAATACCACCATATTTAAGTAATATGACCGCAATTATCATTGCAATATAAAAATTGCGGTAATACTTTCTCTTACTGATAAGCATTACTCTTTCACCTCAACTACCGCTTCTACAGATAATTGGCTTTGGTAATCACCCCACACAGAAATTTTACCTGTGGAAACAAATTCAATTTTATCTCTGACATGATACTTCTCAACATCTTCTTCCTGTGTATCTCGAATCAGATGTACTTTAAATTTTTCAAAAATATTACTGACAGAAGTATCACCATAATCAGTATAGTCTTCTGTGATTATTACATCTAATGAAACGCAACCTTTCTTAGGATTGTATTTTACATTCTGAATCATAAATGATTTGTCATTCTGCCATGCGGCAAAATCAAATTTCTGGAACATTGATAATTTGTACATAATATTTTTTCTCCTTATTCTGTATTTTTCTTACAAGCTATGTTGCTTGTTATTCTTAAATAGCTTGTCACAGTATAAAAAAAAGAGACTGAACTGAATCAGTCTCAATATACTTATAATTTTTTACCATTGATTACTATTGGTACTTCGTCCAAATCAATAAATGCATCGGAATAACCTTGCATTTCTTCTCTTTCAAAATGAGAATTGCGTCCTAACCTTTTATAATCCATATAGGAATATATTATGCTTAATGAATTAATGCTTAATCTTCGTTGTCTTTTTTTCTTTGTATACACGTTATACATTCTACATGTTCCGTCCACGGAAATAAATCCACAAGCGCAATCTTCTCCACCTGATACATCCGCTTGCTCCTCAGGTATTTCAGATCCCGTGCCAGACTCTCCGGTCCACAGGAGATATACACGATCCGTTTCGGTGCCAGCTTGCAGACGGAATCGAAGAACTCCGGTGTACTGCCACTTCGCGGCGGATCTAAGAATACAACATCCACATCCGTTCCGGCTTCTGCCATACCAACCATGAATTTACCCGCATCGCCATCATAGATCCGGACATTCTTGCAATCGTTTCGTTTCACGTTCGTGATGGCATCCTTCGCAGCCGCCTTGTTCAGTTCGACGCCAATCACCTGCTTCGCATGGTCACTTGCCACGATTCCGATCGTACCCGTTCCGCAGTAGGCGTCCACAACAACCTCTTCGCTGGTAAGGCTTGCATATTCCATCGCCTTGTTATACAGGATTTCGGTCTGCACCGGATTCACCTGATAGAAGCTTGTCGGCGAGATCTTGAAGGTCTTCCCACACAGCTTATCCTCGATAAATCCTCTGCCGTACAACACCTGATTGCGCTCTCCAAGCACCATGCTCGTATCCTTGTCATTGATATTCTGCACGATCGTCGTGATCTGCGGATGCGCCTTGACAAGTGCCTTCGCGAAATTCTTCTTCGATGGGAAGATCGGCGACGCCGTCACAAGCACAACCATAACTTCTCCAGTCGCATGTCCGGTTCTGACCATCACATGGCGCAGCAATCCATACCCACTATCTTCATTGTAGACCGTAATCTTAAATGAACGCAGCAACCCGCGGATTGTCTCCACAATCTCCTGTGCCAAGCGATTCTCGATCTTGCAATCATCCACCGACAATACCCGGTGCGTACCCTCTTCATACACACCTGCCAGAATCTCGCCATTCCGCTTATGCTGAAATGCCGCATTGACCTTGTTCCTGTAATGATACGGCTCTTTCATGCCGATAATTTCATCCACGGAACCATATGGAGCAAGCAGCTTCTTCACCTGATCGGTTTTAATCTTCAACTGTTCTGTATAAGTCTTGTCAATATACTGGCAACCTCCGCATTGCTTCGAGATTGGGCAGATTTTCTTCCCATTACTGTTTTTCTGATTTCTGACCGATACCTGCTTTCCATAATTCATGCTTGCCCCGTCTTTTTCGATAGACGATTTTACACGTTTCTCTTCTGCCTGTCTGGATGATACATGTCTGCTTCTGTCCGATTTGGATTTCTTTCCTGTATACTGATTTTCACTTACATGTATATTCTTCTTGGATTGTTCTCCACTCTGCCTGTATCTTCCCTGCTTCGCCATCACTTACTCCTGCTTCATCTGTCGTTCGGCTTCATTGACACAGTTCACTGCGTTTAAACATCTCGGATATCCAATGTATGGCAGGCTCTGTGAGATCACACGCATCAACAATTCCTTGTCATTTCCGATCTTCATGTTACCCTTTGCATGCGCAACCACCTGCATATCACAGCCACCCTGCGAGAATAAGAAACAAAAGGTTATCAGTTCGCGCTTTGCAAGTGACAGACGACTGCCCGGATAACTGTCACCGAAATAGTTCTCTTTGAGCCATTTATCAATATGACTGTCCTTCCAGACTTCCTTCATATGCTCCTCGAAAATGCCTGCCTGTTCTGCAAGCTTCTGCTCCTCAGCAGTTTCCCCGCCTGCACCAGCAGGCTCTGACTCATCCGAAGCAGACTTCTCCAACCGTTCCTGTTTGGTCATACCCAGTCGGCTCTGCTTGGCTCTTGTCGAATCCAGAAGAGGAAGCTCAATTCCCTTTGCTTCCATAACTACATTTGTGGCAACCAGAAATGGCCAGACTCTGCCCATGCCAAGGTAGTCCACGGACTGATACACGATCTCCTTGATCTCCGCAGGCGATAACCCACTGTCCAGTGCTTTCGCCACGATCACCTTATATGCATCCACGCCCTGACACCCAATCAGAGATGCGAGAATCGACATATACCGTGTCTCATCATCCAGCTTCATTCCTTTCTCATTTACAATCTCCTTGAACGCAAACCGCTCAAAGCGCTCCATAAATTCTGCATCTGTCTCATATAAATTCATAGTAACAACTCCTTTCCCGAAATAACCTGTCTATATTATACCACAATCTACATACAAAAAAAGTATTGCTTTCCTGATTCCAAAAGCAATACTTTCCTATGTTAATCATTTATTAATCATTCTAACAATGATTCCATTTTCTTTTCATAATTTCCTTTATCTTAGAACGAAGCTGGCGTATCCCACACCTTCAACCGTGTTCCAATATCATGCACCAACGCATAGCAATAACATTCATACGCCCACGCAACATCCTCGATTGGCATGCCCTCGAGCGATACTAATATGACCTCATCCTCGGACTCCCGTCCCGGCTTCTTGCCACGGATAATCTCTCCCAGCGTTGAGATTGAATCCCGCTCGATCAGACCATCTTCCACCATATAGACAAAATCCTCACCCATGCATCCGGTGTGCTTCCGGTTGCCATTTTCTTCGTAGCCCATCTCATCTTCTTCCGCATAATTCTCATACATACCATAGTTATCAATGACCTTCTTCAGATCGGTGATCGTCCGCTGATCCATATTAAATGTACTCGACGATATATAAAGCAGACCCGGATCCATCCATTCCCGCTTACACTCCGGCCATGCACCCTCCTCACAGGAAACTGCCTCACTCACAATATCCGTGCCTCGTATGGCTTCCTCCATAGTTGCGCAGAGAATCACATTGCTTACCTGCGGATAATTTTTCTTGACATATTCCTTCATCGCCTGCGCACTCTTCGAGGTCAGAGAACTTCCCTTGATCTTGATCGTATCAATCTCCGGTTTCACTGCCATGATCGTTCGCAGACACGCCTTACTGATTACACCACACCCAATCAAAGCAAGCACTTTGGCATCCTTTTTGGCAAGCAGTTTTGTTGCCAGTCCCGGCATTGCTCCGGTACGCATGGAGCTGAGAAGATTCCCCGACATATACGCAAGCGGCTTTCCGGTTTCCACGTCATTCAGGATCATCATCAGGATCGAGCGTGGAAGTCCCTTGTTCCGGTTATTTCCATTCGAACCATACCACTTCTCCCCTGCAACATGGAAACGTCCGCCAAGGTATGCCGGCATCGCAATAAACCGACGGTCTCTGGCATTGTTGATCGGGAAGTTTGCAATCTTTGATTTCTTCGGGAAATACAGCATCAGACCATGTTCATCATTGTATGGTCCGCCCATCAAGAAATCGCCATCCTCCAAAAGTCCGATTGCTTCCTCCATGACATCCACACAGCGTCCGGCATTTAAGACTCCGGCATCAATCATATCCGGCTCACTCAGATACAGAAAACTGACCTCCTGATTTTCCTCTTCGATATTACTTTTTCTGCCTGCTGGTTCTGACTGCACATCTCTTTCATTCGTCATACATATCCTCTCCTAACTTTTTCGTGTTATTTGATTTAGTAATTGTCCTTCGGCTTGATCTTCACAGCATGTTTCCGCAGCTTGGCAATGTTGATAATTCCATATATTAGCATACACAGTAAAAATACCGCAAATATCAGCGTTGACAGTGCGTTGATCTCCGGAGATACGCCCTTCTTGATCATGGAATATACCTTCATGCTCAGGTTCGTCGTAGATGCATCTGCCAAAAAGCTTGATATAACCAAATCCTCGAGTGCGAGCGAAAGTGCCATAAATGCACCTGATATCACGCCGGGCATAACCGCCGGCAGCGTGATATGGATAAAGGTTAGAAATCGGTTCGCCCCCAGATCCATCGACGCCTCCTCCACCGATGGGTCCATGCCAACCAGCCGGGACTTCACGGTGATAAACACATACGGCAACAGCAAGGTCGTATTACCTATGATCATGGTTCCAATACTTAGCGATACCTTCGCCATACTGAACATCATCAGGGTCGCAACGGCGAGCACGATCTCCGGAATTACGATTGGAAAATAAATCGAGTAGGACACGATTCCCTTTCCTTTAAACTTTGCGTTTTTGAGTCCGACTGCGCCGAGCGTTCCAATCAATGTCGACAACACCGTTGAGACAACTGCAATCAGCAGCGTATTTCCAAATATCTTCCACAGCTCTGTATCCTGAAACAGCTTTGTATAATTGGCAAGTGTAAAGCCGTTCCACACAATATTATTTCGACTGTTGTTAAACGAATACACGATCATAACAAGCACCGGGATATAGAGAAACATATAGATTATGACCGCATATACCCACGACAGCCCACTCAAAAATTTCTTTTTCTTCATGGCACGCCCTCCCTTCTGACGTCTGGTTTCTAGGCTGCAAGATCATCCAGATCACCGCCCATCTTCTGATAGATCTTCAGCATAATCAATATCAGGATTGCCAGCACCATGGAAAGTGCGGCACCAAACGGCCAGTTTCTTGAGATTGAGAACTGATTATTGACAAGATTTCCGATCATCATCTGTGTTCCACCACCAAGCATATCCGTGATCTGGTAATAACCGATCGTTGGAATAAATACTAAGATTACACCTGCAAATATTCCGGATGAGGTAAGCGGCAATGTAACCTTGAAGAACGTCTTCACCGGCCCCGCTCCCAGATCCTTCGACGCTTCGATCAGCCCCTTGTCAAGCTTCTCGATCGACGAGTACATTGGCAGAACTGCGAACGGCATCAGCATATATACCATACCTACAATAATTGCAAAATTGTTATACAGAAGCTCGAGTGGTTGTCCGATAATTCCAAGATGCTGCAGCAGTGTGTTGATAATTCCGGAATTATTCAGCAGAATTACAAAGCTGTATACGATGACGAGTTCATTTGTCCAAAACGGAATCATCATCAGAAGCATCAGGATTCCGGACGTCTTCGGTTTCTTCGTTGCCATAAAATATGCAAATGGATATCCCATCAGAATGGATAACGCCGTCGAGAAAAACGCCACGATCACGGATTCTTTCACAACGGTAAAATAAACCGGATCAAAAATCGACTTGTAATTATCGAATGTAAATTCGTACTTGATCGTTCCAATCGGTCCCCGCGTCATAAAACTCATGAAGAGCAAAATACCAATCGGTACATAAATGAAGAGTAACGACCAGATAGTGATCGGTCCGCACATCGCTGCCTGCGAAGCCTTTCGTGCAAAAGAGCTTTTTTCCCGCTTTTTATTCTTCTTTTTCTCCATCCGACACACCTCCCAGATCTTCCAGCTTGATTGCATCCTTGAGTGGATTTTCCATGCGGATCGCACGTCCCTTCTCAATCAGCCAGTTTAGATATACAACCTCTCCGACCTGTGCCAGCTCTGACGCATCGAAACGGTTAATCTTAATCTCCTGTCCATTTGGCATCTCCAGAATCATCTTCACAAGATTTCCAACATAGATAATTTCCTTCACAACACCCTTGATTGAGAATCCGGATATCCGCTCCTTGGAAAAAGACATTGCCTCCGGTCGTACCGATACGGAAACCGCTTCACCGAGTGTGTAGTCTGCAACCGGAACGGATATATGTCCAACCTCTGTTCCAAGCTCAACCTTATCGTCGAGTATCCGCTTGACAACGGTGTCAAAGATGTTAGATTCTCCGATAAATCCGGCGACGAACTTCGTCTTCGGATGTTCATAGATATTCTGTGGGGTATCAATCTGTTCCATCACACCCTGATTGATAATCGCGATCCGGTCACTCATCGTCAATGCCTCCTCCTGATCGTGTGTGACATAGACAAATGTGATTCCAAGCTGTTTCTGCAGCCGTTTCAGTTCGATCTGCATCTGTTTCCGAAGCTTTAAGTCCAGCGCACCGAGCGGCTCATCCAGCAACAGAACCTTCGGTCGGTTCACAAGTGCCCGCGCAATCGCAACACGCTGCTTCTGACCACCGGACATCTGATTGATACGCCGCTTCTCGAAGCCTTCTAGCTGTACTAACTTGAGCATCTCTGTAACGCGTTCCTTAATCTCACTCTTCGGGACCTTCTTGATCTTAAGTCCATAGGCAACATTGTCGTAGACATTCATGTTCGGAAATAACGCATAATTCTGGAACACGGTGTTTACATCTCTCTGATAAGGTTCCTTCTTCTCCACGCTTTCATTTTCGACCTTAATCACACCGGATGTTGGCTGTTCAAATCCGGAAATCATACGAAGTGTCGTTGTCTTTCCACATCCGGATGGTCCGAGCAGTGTCAGGAATTCGCCCTCTGCAATGTTTAAGTTCATATTTTTTACGACGTAATTCTCTCCGTACCATTTGTCGACATTTACCATGGAAACAATTGTCTTCGCCATATAACATCATCCTTTCTCTTGCGTCATAACGCTACAACGCATTGCTTCCTCGTTCGCTTGTACGGATACGCATCGCCTCATAGACATCGTAGACAAATACTTTTCCATCACCATTTTTTCCGGTGCTGATCGCGCTTGTAATGTCCGCCAGAATCTCCTCCAGCTGCTCGTCCTCGATAACTGCAAATACCAAGATTTTGGGAAGCAGATTGATATCATCTCCTGTGATATTGAGTTCCGGGATATAGCCTTTCTGACGGCCACATCCCATGACAGACTGCACAGTCATTCCCTGACAGTTATGTACTACCAAAACCTCTTTCAATCCAACCAGCTTCTCCGGTCTCGTTATAATCTCAATTCGCTTCATACACGCCACCGCCCTTCTGGTTCAATTTCCACTCATCAGCTTTGTATAATACGTATCCAGCAGACTGATCTGATCATCATTGACCGCAATCTTCCATGAATCGTCATATAATTTCTCATCCTCTGCAATCGCCGGATTATCATAGAAGCCTTCCTTCAGATATGGTGCCAGACAATCCTCTTCCAAAATCGGCAGAGCACCATATGCATTGATGCTGACTGCATACTGTTCCGGGTCAAGCAGGAAGTTGATCAGCATCTCTGCCTCCTCCACATGCTTGGAGGAAGATGGGATTGCAAGATATGGACATGAGCACTCGGCTCCGCCCGGTATCTCAGCCACCGCGTATTTATCCCAGTTATCCTTACTCATATTACAGAGATTCATGTAATCCCAGCAATAAGCGACACTGCATTCTCCATTCTCCAGATTCGGAATCGCGCTCTCACCAACAAATGCTTTAACATTTCCCTTGATATCTGTAAGCAGATCGGCTGCCTCGGCAATTTCCTTTTCATTCGTTGAATCCGCACTGTAACCAAGTGACTGCAGCGCCATACCGAACAAAGAAATTGTAGAATTTACCATACACACCTGATTCTTAAGCGCCGGATCTGCCAGATCTGCGAAGCTCTTGATCTCAATCGGACATGTCTCCTTGTTATAGAGCACGCAAGTGTAAATCGGTCCGACAATCGGAACGGTATACTTCAATTCCTCATCTCCGGTATACCCCTTGTAATATTCCTTCTTAATGTACTTTTCATTCTCGATCTTGCTATGATCAATCTCTGCCAGCAATCCATTGTCTACAAAAGGCTTGATATATGCGGATTCCATATCAAGCAGATCATAGCTTTCGCTTCCCTGTACAAGCTTCGAAAGAATCGTATCCGTATTATCAATATATCCAATATTGACATGGATGCCTGTCTGCTTTTCAAATGTCTCAAATACCGACTCGTCATAATCCTGATCCCAGACCATGATATTGAGTTCCACCTTCTCACCGGATGCGGATGACTTTCCGTCACCGCCACAACCGGTCAGCATACTCATCGCCAGAATCAGGCTTACTCCAACTGCACATAGCTTCTTCCGTCTTTTTCTCATAACGACTCCTCCTTTTTCTGTTACATTCTCTCTGCAATTTACAATCTTACATGTCTTTGTTTGAAACTTAATATAATAAAGTTAAATGTTGTTCATGTTTTACATGTCTTTCATTAAACTTTATTAACTTATGGCAGAGTATAAACCTTTGTATAGTACCAAGGTCAAGTCTATTTTTTAATTTTTTGTGATTCTCCATCAAAAAATACCATTTCCGGTTTGATCTGCCCGAGTGTTTCCGGCTTTTCTTTGTATGGATTGCGGTTCAACACAACGAAATTCGCAACCTTCCCCACTTCCAACGTGCCAAGCTCCTGTTCCGACCGCATCTGGTAAGCAGCATTCTTCGTAAATCCTTCGATCATCTGTTTTGCAGTCAACTTTGCAGAAGCAGGCTCCCTCAGGCTGCCCGGATATTTTTTCGGATCTAACGGAAATTCAATATCCACTCTGGTCGCACCGCACTGCATACCGAAGAACGGATCTGCCCGGTTCGCCTCCTTATAGGAGAACACATCACTGGACATGGCAACAACCGTGCCCGCCTCGATCATCTGGGTGAAGTCATACATCGTGTTAAAACGTTTCTCCCCCAAATAGTCCTTTGCTTTATCTCCAAAATATCCACCAGCCCAATGTGGTGTCCAGTTGATGACCATACCAAGCTTCGCCGGACGCAGGCGGTCATCCGGATGTACCAGCTCACAGTGCGCTGCCGTTACACGGATTCTCCATGTATCTCCACACTGCTTTTCGGCTGCCTCCAGCGCATCGCACGCCACGCGGAACGCCCGGTCGCATACAATGTGCAGATGAAGATCCAGCCCTTCCTCATTCAGCCGGATCATAACCTTCGTAAGTTGTTCCGTTTCCATATTGATATGTCCATAATTCGTATGCGTTGGATCGGTATAGAGCGGCTCTAACGACGCACCATCGCCGATCTCATTCGTACCATCTAAGAAGAATTTCACCGTCCGTACATGAATATGCTCGGTCTCATAGCGTGCCTTCCAATCCTTCGCACGCTGTATTGTCTCCTCCAGCTCCTCATAACACGAAAGCAGAACCATGCTCTCATAATAAAATGGAAATGTGCCTTTCTGATCCATCTCATAAAACAGCCGGATTGCCTCCTCCCCTTCGGTGAATCCATCCGCTATGCCGGTTACACCACACGCTGTCAGATAATCAAAAAACGGACGGATGGACTTCTCGGTTGCATGCTTCGCCGGATGCCAGCCAATCTTGTCATACATCGTCTGCTCCAGCATATCCGTCGGCATCTCCAGTACCCAGCCGGTTGGTTCTCCATCCTCGTTACGAACGATTACCGTCGGCGTACCCTTGATGCATTCCGGATCGGGTTTACCTTTCTCAATCCCCATCAGTCTGAGTGCCTCCGAATTATACCAGCAGCTGTGATCGGTAAAATCCTGTAGTCTCGCTGGTCGGTCTGAGATATACTGATCCAGCAGTTCCTTCTTCGGACCGGATTCATCAAACATCGTAAGCTGATAGCTCTCGCCTAAGAAGAACGGAACCTCTTCCTTTGGATGCTTCGCGCAGTATGCCTTTGCATCCTCCAAAAGTTCCTGCAGATCATTCGTGTTTTTGAGTGGTACCCGCCAATCGGTCAATGCAATGCAGACCGGATGCGTATGTGCATCCAAAAGTCCAGGCAGAATCGTCTTCCCCCCAACATCCAGAATCTCAGCATCCGCAGCCACATACGCCTTTGCAGCCTCCACGCCACCATTTCCCACATAGACGATACGCTTTCCTGATACTGCCATCGTATCGGCAATCTCGTCGCCCTTCTGTGTGTAGATACAACCATTGATTATGATACAGTCCTTCTTATCGCTCATATCGCTACCTCCTTATATTCCTGTATTTTTATAAATGTTCTGCTCTTTGCATCCATTCCCATCTGCCGCATCGCTTCTTACCATGCACACCATCAGAAACACCGCCACAATACTGACATATACACTCCACCGCATCAGCCCATACAATCCGAATGCCCGTCTTAATATTCCGGAAAGGAACGAACCCAGCCCCTCTCCGATGCCAACGGTCGCCACGCTGCAGAGCGTCACGCCCTTCACGATATCCTGCTTCGGGAGCAGCTCCGAGATCATATACACGCTTCCTGCATAGAAAAGTCCAAACCCAAGCATCTCAAATGCCTGTGCTGCGATTACCGCCCACAGATTATGACAGTACGCCGGAACCGCTGCCTTGAACGTCATAAAGATCGAACAGCAGAGCATCATCTTATCCAGTAGAATCTTCCCGCGGCTCCGGAGCAGGATCAATGCCCCCGGTACTTCCGCGATTGCCATGACAAACTGTGAAATTCCATAGTGCGTATTATTTCCACCAAGTCCGGTTATGACATCGATCAGGAACGTCGTTCCAAGGTTATACCCCATGAACAGAAACACTGCCGCAAACAGAAACAGCATATATTTTTTCTTGTGGACAATATAACCGATAGAATGTACATTTCCGGCATCCTCCTGCACTTCCCGCTTCCCACGCTCCGGCTTTTTCTCCAGCTTTTTCCACGGCATCATCAGCAGAAGAATAAGCAGAATGCCCGAAAAAGCCAACAGCCAGAGTGGAAGTGTCCGCACACCTGCCCGATCACAATAGACACCCGCAAGTGCACAGAAAACTGCCCACGAGATAGAGCCACCGGTTCGCCCCTTTGCATAATTAAGGGCATAGCCACGATTCACATATGCCATTGACATGGAATCAAGAAGCGGGGATATCGTCGTAAAGGTCACACCGAAGCCTAAAGAGATAAAGAACATGGCAGGAAAACAATCTCCGATCCGGTAAAATGCAACCGCCAGAATCATTGTTCCCCCTGCCAGTATAGAAATCAGATATTTAAGTGGAAACCGCTCTGCATGCCGGTCTGCGAAATTCCCGATCCAGATCTGGAAGAATGCTCCCGCAATCAGTTCCACGGAATTCAGAATTCCGATTTCCACTGCCGTATATCCCTTCAACGAAAGGATCTGCGTCTTATAAGCATAGAGCACAACGGCACCGCCCCAGAACATGACCTGCTGCAAAAAATACGTTCTATTCAAAGCGTATGTCTGTCTTTGTTCATTCTTCATAAGCAGTTACCTCATATGCACCAATATCTATGTGCTGTCCACGCCATCCATATACGTTGTGCTTTAATGTAAAAATGGAGAATCCCATAATTTGAGTTTCGTTCCTATGCCAAGCTCCAGTGCTTTGTGATAGCACTCATAGCCCCAACCGACATCCAGAATCGGCATTCCTCCAAGGCTGACCAAGATGCGTTCGTCTTCACTGGTCCGCCCCTTGTCGATGCCTCGGATGATATTTCCAAGGTGCTGGATATCAGAGGACGGAATCCAGCCATCTGTCACCATGTTCACGAAGAACATTCCCGGTGTTCCCATTGATAATCGTTTCCCTTCGTCATCGTATTCCTGATAGACATTGATATATTCCTCGTACATATGAATGTTATCCACAACCTTCGTCATATGATCCCGGATAAATTCCAGCTCCAGATCCATGGTACCGGACGAGATCACTAAGCAACCCGGCTTGATCCATTCCGGCTGAAGCACCGGCCATTTCCGCACCGGTACAGATACACCCTCGCAGATAATATCCGAATCCCTGATTGCTTCCTCGAGTGTTGCACATACCTGAATCTCTCTTAACTGCGGATACTGTTCTCTTGCAAACTCTGCCAGCTCCTTTGCAGTCCTTGATGTCGGCGAGCTTCCCTTGATCTTCAATACCTCGATTGTGTCGATCTTCGCCATGACTGCCATCAGACTTGTACGGTTTACAACGCCCGCACCAAGCATTGTAAGCACCTTGGAACCTTTTCTGGCAAGGTACTGCGCTGTCAGTCCCGGCATCGCTCCGGTCCGCATGGCACTGAGCAGATTGGCGGACATATACGCGAGCGGCTGACCGGTTTCGATATCATTTAATGTCACCATCAGGATTGACCGCGGCAGTCCCTTCGCTGTATTTCTTCCATTTGAGCCATACCACTTCTCGCCCGCCATCCGGAACCGTCCACCGAGATATGCCGGCATCGCCATGAACCGTCGGTCTGCGGAATCCGCAAGTGGGAACCCGGCGATCTCTGATTTTTCAGGGAAGATCAGCTGTACGCCGTGATCATTATGTTCCTTACCGCCCATCAGACAATCGCCCTTGCTAAGCAGCTGCATGACCTCACCGACCGTATCCACGCATCTTCCGGCATCCAGAACACCCGCCTTCAACATATCCTCTTCATTTAAGAATAAAAATTCAATCTTCGTGTCCATCGCTCATCATCCTTTCTCATTCTGGTCTGCCAGCTTCCAGACCACACCTGCGCAGCTACCTCTGAAAGCATCGCTCGTATATTTTTATGACATCTTCCTTGTACAACGGAACCAGACATTCTTCGAGTCCTTCGGATGCCGCCTGTGTCGCCATCGCATCAAAATCCGTTCCATACGGCACATTCAGACTGCCAAGATCCAGTGTGAGCCCCATATCTGCATACAATTTTCTTGTCTTCGCAATTGCCAGCTTCGCAATCTCCATGTCCGGAAGTGTCCGGTCAATCTCCCATACATTGACACCATAATCGACGAACTTCGGCAGGCTCTTCTCATTCAGAATATATTCCATCAAAACCGGAGTGATGATCGCAAGTCCATGTCCATGCGTAATATCGTAATAGGCACTCAGCTGATGCTCGATCGAATGTGCCGGCCACGGTCCGCTCTTTCCACAGGCGATCAGGCCATTGATTGCCCATTCTGATGTCCAGAGAATGTTCGCACGCGCCTCATAATTAACCGGATCACTGCAGGCGATCGGACCATATTTTACAAGTGTCTTAAGCATTGCCTCCATCATTCGGTCCTGCATATATGCTCCTTCGACATCTGCGAAATATACTTCAAAGATATGTGACATAATATCTGCCACCCCGGCGGCTGTCTGGTATGCCGGCACGGTGTAGGTAAACACAGGATTTAAGATTGCATACGCGGGATACAGACTTCCTGCGGAGAGATCCATCTTCTGCTTTGTCGCTTCATTCGTAATGACTGCAAATGGATCCATCTCTGAACCGGTCGCCGCCATCGTCGCAACAGCAACGATCGGAAGCACCTTTTTGATCTTTGTTCCGTCCTCGACCAGATCCCACGGATCTCCATCATAAAAGGTTGCCGCTGCAATTGCCTTGGCACAGTCGATCGTGCTGCCACCGCCGATTGGAAGCACCACCTGTATGTCATGCTCCCTACATAGTGCAACGCCCTTTTTTACTGTTGAAAGACGAGGATTCGGTTCCACGCCCGGCAGTTCTTCGAAGGTAATGCCGTGCTTTTCCAAAAGCTCTGTGATCTTCGTATAAAGTCCCGTGCGCTTGATGCTTCCTCCTCCATATACAACAAGCGCCCGCTCGCCAAACTTCCTGATAAAATGCGGAAGCTTCGACAGACTATCTGTTCCAAATGCAATTTTCGTCGGAATATTGTAATAGAAATTCTGCATCGCATTTCCCCCTTTCTACCGGACACTGCAAAAGCGGTCATACCGAAGGGCTGATATATCCACAACGGTTTCTTCCCCGAGTACCATCTGTGCCAGCATCAGTCCTACGGATGGTGCAGTGCCGAATCCATGTCCGGTAAATCCACATGCCAGAATCAGTCCCGGTACTTCCTTTACTTTGCTGATCACCGGTACTCCATCGTAGCACAGATCAAGCCAGCCGCCCCAGCTCCGCACGATCTTCGCATCCGCAAGCATCGGAATATATCCCATAACTGCACGGCAGCCGGCAGATAACGTCAGTGCACTTGTCCGCAGATCCTCCGGTGCCATGTCGGTTGCTTCCTCCAGACCGGATTCTGAGCCGAACACGAAAGAACCATGCTGCGCCTGATGTCCATAGAAATCTGCATCCGCCGTTCCGAGCATAATGTCGAACATCTTCGGCTGCATCTCCGTAACCAACGCTTCCTCAAAATACCGCATCATCGGAACATCAATGCCTACTGTCCGTGCCAAAAAACGGCTCTCGTAGCCAGCCGCAACGATAACCTGTTCCCCTTCAAATATTTCACCGGTTTCCAGAATGACCTGACGCAGAGCACCTTTGATCTTCTTAAGCGTCTGCACCTTTGCCTCTGTGAAAAAACGCACTCCCATCTCCAGCGCCCGTTTATAATATGCCAGCGTTGTAAGGAGCGGATTCGCATGTCCATCCGTCGGACACCAGCTTGCGCCGATGATTTCATCTGAGAGATACGGGCAGATCTCCTTCACCTCTTTGCCATCAATCACATGCATATCAAGTCCCAGTGCCTGCGCATTGGATGCTAATGTATTCAGCTTCTTCAGATGTGTGTCTGTCTTTCCAAGACGAAGGTTTCCACGCTGGTAATATTCCACATCCATGCCTAACTCTTCCGACAAGGTCGGCCACATATTCTGCACTGCATACATGGCATATGGCAGCTCCCGCACATCACGTCCGGACTGACGGACACCGCCTCCGTTTCTGGAGGAACCGCCATGTCCCATGCTCTTATCTGCCTCTAAAACAATAACGTCTGTTACACCTTTTTTTGCCAGATAATAAGCAGCCGCACATCCGACAACACCACCACCGATAATAATGACTTCTGCTGTTCGTTTACTCATTGCGATCACCTCCGTCTTCTGCCAGAATCCGCATCTCGATCGGCCGCATCGGAGCTCTCGCGACCGCCGGCTCCACCATGCCTGCCGGAACCTTTAACTCTCTTGCCACAATTCCTTTCACAAGCTTTCCACAGGTCTGTCCCTGACATAGTCCCATACCGGTTCGAAGATACCGCCGGATCTCTTCAATCGTGAACATCCCTGCATGCACCGCCTGCCGGATCTCTCCTTTCGTCACTTCCTCGCAGCGGCAGACAATCATATCATCATTTTCCTCGGGCACATATGGTCCGATTTCTTTTAACTTCTCGCAAATATCTATCATGCCGGCTCCTCCTCTCTCTTGAAGAAACGCGCCTTCATCACCATGTCCTTCGGCACCTTCATCGTAAGCAGATTCGTATGGTCGAATGCTTTCGCAGACCGGACATTCACAACCTCTGCCTCGCATACCTTTTTACCATCCCTGCCAAGTGCTATGCCCTTATCTCCAGCTTTTGGGAGCGGTAAAAATTCGTACGGAAGCGTCACCGTTCCACAGCCATCGCCTGTATCCTCATCCACAAGGAAGATGGATTGTCCGGAACACGAAGCCACACACATACCACAGCCAATGCACGCTACATCCGGCTGAACCGCCGGAAGCGCTGTGATATTGCTTCCAATTCGGATGCACCCCTTCGGACAGGCATCCTGACATGGATTACATGGAATATTCTGTGTACATTCGATAACCGGATGGATTCCCTTGCTGTGTGTAACACCTGGATACCGTTCAATCTCTTCATCTGTCACATAACCTTTTTCCAGCAGATTCATGGATACATCAATTCCCTCTTCGGTCTTCGTCACAAGCTTGCCCCGGTTCTCCGGTGCAAACATTCCTTTTCGGAGACTGTCTAACGCCTGCTCCAGTTCAGCGATACGTGCCTGCATCGTCGCTTCATCCAGATATCCAAGATAGTTCGAGATCACGGCGCCGGACATCCTGCCCTCGATCATTGCGGAGCTTGCCTCCTCAATACCGGCAACATCACCGGCTGCGTAGATACCCGGAACCGAGGTTGCTCCAAGAACATCACAATCCGGGATATAGCCACCCGGTGTATCCTTCATCCGGCAGCCCGCCTGCTTCAACAACTGCGACATCGGTGAAAGTCCAACTGCGACACAGATCGTATCCACGTCAAATTTTTTTTCTGTTCCCGGTATGAACCGGAAATGACTGTCCACCTGTGCAATCCGCACACCTTCCACCTTCTCTGTACCCTTCGCCTCCATGATCGTATGGGACAGATAAAACGGAACGCCGCATCTTGCAACCTTCGCTGCATGTACACCATATCCACCGATCCGGGGTGCTGCATCTACAACAGCAACGACTTCACAGCCCGCCTGCAGCAGCTGATAGCTGACAACCAATCCTACATTTCCGGAGCCAAGCATCAGGACATGGTTCCCCGGTTTGATATGATGCAGATTCATCATCGTCTGTGCAGCACCGGCACCGATCACGCCCGGCAGTGTCCAGCCCCGGAATGTAACCATATTCTCACTGGCACCTGTTGCAACCAATACACTGTCGCCTTTATAATGCTCAACCTTTTCTCCAATCTTCACTGTGATTTCTTTTTCTTCATACAGTCCGATTACTGTCGCATTCAGAATAACTTCCACGCCTAACCGGTCTGCTTCCTCGAGCAGCTCATCTCCGATCCGGAATCCACGGATCTTCGCTTTATGTTCCTTGGAACCAAAAAATTTATGGATCTGCTTGAATAACTGTCCGCCTGGCTTTGCATTTTCATCAAATACAATCGGTTTTAACCCATTCTTTGCGGCTTCGATCGCTGCGGATAAACCTGCCGGTCCGGCACCGATCACGATCATGTCATAGCGTTTTGTCATGATACTCCCTCCTCTCCTGAATCATTCACTTCGTTCATGAGGCTCCCTTCTTCAAGCGGTATCGCCCCCTCACTTCGTTCGGCGGCAGGTCGTCGGTCGCATCCTAAATCATTCACTTTGTTCATGAGGCTCCCTTCTCCATATTGTGTCTGTATAACCATGCCTTCCTCCAGAGGGGTGATGCATGTACGGATATTCGGTTTCCCATTGACGATCATGACGCAGTCTGTACAACGCCCGATTGCACAGAACACCCCGCGCGGCTCATGGCGTTTCTTCGTATACCGATGCACCATCACGCCTGCCACACGCAGCGCCGCGGCAATCGGTTCACCTTCGACCCCCTGCAATTCCTGACCATCATATGTAAATGTTACCATTCTGCCTTCCGGCGTTTCTCCCAGTATTGGGTGTTCCTTTATTCGCTCCATTTACAATCCCTCCTGTCTCTGTGCTTAAAAAAGTAATGTCTCCATGTCTTATTTGGTTTGTATATGTCTGGTTGACTTTCGTTTCTTAAATCCTAAATGCTGGTATTATACCAATGTCAATACCCCGAATTGAATTTTCTTCACTTAAATATGATTATTTTTGCTTAGAAATTGCGGAATAATCTTTGGTATGATACCAGAGTTTTGTAATTTATTTCGTTTCTTTCTGTATCGCAGACTATTTCATTTTTGACATGCTATAATCTCAGAAATAAAACCAGAGGAGGAAGGAGCGTGGACTATATGAAAGAAAAAAATACATTTTTAATCGGAGAACTTTCGAAGCTTTTTGGAATCGGTGTAGATTCCATCCGCTATTATGAAGAAGTGGGAATCCTGCAGCCGCAGCGTGACCCGAATAACAATTACCGCCGCTATACAGTTGAGGATGTAAGAAAAATCGTTCTCATCCGGGAACTTTTAAACTTGAATTTCTCTACGGAACAAATAAAAGAATTTACGATTGACAGAAATATTAACAAGACCATTGCCCTCCTTGAGAAAGAGCTTCAGGTTGTGAATGAACAGATTGTAAGTCTTTACGAGACAAAATCCAATCTGCAGAACCGTCTGAACAATATGCGCGCGCTTCTGCAGAAAACGGACACGGAAATTATCCGGGTAGTTGAACAGGACAAACGCGCCTGCATCATGGTAACAGAAGACCATCTTCCTGATCTCTATGTAGATTATTACGTCATTAAATATATGCACAGCCACCGGAACCACATCGACACCATTGGTGCCTGTGACTGTTATACATTAGATCTCCCCGCCAGCAATCCGGATTCTCTTTATTACCGCACCAAAAATGTATTCTTCTACTCCCCATATCTGCCGCAGAATGAATGTAATTATTTTCTTCCTGCCGGAAAATATCTGTCCATGACGTACCGGGGAGCACTTCACAAAACAAAGGAACTGCTCCCACAGCTGTTCGAATACGCCAGGCAGGAGCACTTGTCCATTATCGGAGAGCCGATTGAGTTCTGCCATATTGATGATTATGAGACAAACAACGAAAGCGAATATCTCATCGAATTGCAGCTGCCCGTAGAATAATGCCATCATTACCTGCGGTATCTTGCGATCGTCCTTAGCATCTTCTCCGAATTCAGCGGTTTCGTCAGATGCTCATTCATGCCGGCAGCCCTGGTGCGTCGCATATCCTCTGTAAATGCATTCGCGGTAAGCGCCACGATGCCAACCGTCCGTGCATCTTTGCGTTTCTGCCCGCGTATGATCCGCGTTGCCTCCAGACCGTCAATGTTCGGCATCATCACATCCATCAGGATAGCGTTCCTGTTCCGGCGATGTCCAGTCAAAAATATACACGCGTTCCGAATGCGTATATTTGCCAATCTCCTCTAAAAGCAATGGGATTCTGACATTCAGCTCTTCTTCCGTTTCCGCCTGATTCATCAATGCCAGCTTCTCAAAGATCGAATCCATATCCATAACTTGTTTTTTATATTTATCATTTATTTTCTGACCCATGCGATCCCCTGCCTTTACCAAATAAAAAAGAAGCATTGTGCTATACATGACAGGACAATACTTCTAATATACGTTCGTGCAACTGGCTGCCATCTTACAGGCCCTATAGCTTTGCGTCGCAATCTTTCGACTGTTTTGCCACATATAAACTTTACTATGCATGAAAATAATAACACATACTATTATTGATTGCAATTGTGTAATTTTACTAGAATCTTACATGAATTTTCGCGAATTTTTATCATATTCTTGCGGTGGTTTAGTATTTATTTGCTCTTTTTTATATTACCTCCACCTGACAGGACCGCATCGTTGCAAGTGCCGCCATATGTGCTTCTGGTGTCACGCCTGCACAACAACCTGCATCCACACGCACCGTTGCCTCCGGATACAAGGTTTTGAGCAAAAGAGCATTTGACACAACACAGATGTCTGTACATACCCCGATCATTTCAATATCCAAATCCGAGCCATCCGCAGTCTCACTCGCAAGAACATCTTTCCAACCCAAGAACCCGAACGTGGGCTTGTCCACCGTCTTATATTCTGAGGCAATTCCATCGGTGAGTTCTGCGCAGATCTGCCATCCATCTGTCCCTTTTATACAATGCGGAACCGGCAAATGTTTTCCCTCATTCGTCAGCATATAATCTTCTCCATGCGTATCCCGCGTGAAAATGATCTCCTTACCCGCACGATCATACGCCTCGATTTTTTCCTTTACTTGCGGCAGAATCGCCTGCGCATCGTTCGACGCAAGCGCACCTGTTACAAAGTCATTCTGCATATCGACAACAATTAAAATATTTCGCATCTGTGGTCCTCCTTTTTCCTGCTATCAATCTAAATAATATCTTACTATATTTACAGATATTAACCAACTATCTATTTTTCTTTTTTTCATCACGTTCCGATACAACTCGTTGCTTGTCACACTCCTTTTCCAATAGCAGAAAATTCGGACAAATATGTCTCTTTACAAAACGCTCTTCACTGCAAATAATGCTATGTAGTTCTTGTGCCAAACGAAAAATTTCATTCCCATGCAGACGACACCACTTTAATTCCTGTCTACATTTACGTTTATATGATAGCTGAATTGGGGTATCCGTTGGCAGTTCCTCTAGTTCAAATGGTGTAAGATATTCATCCCTCACCGGTATCATATTATTTATATTCAGAACTCCAATCACATTCCCATCATCTCTGATTTTTCTACAGGTTATATTCTCCGACATGCTTTTATATTTTTCTCAACAGAACTTAATGGAATGCAATATTTCCTTTCATTCACCAGTACCAAAATCCCTAAAAATGGTCTGCCCTGTTTATGCGTCTGAGTCGATACTGATAAAATCGTGTTCGTTCTACCTGTAGCATTTCGCTCCACATTTTTTAAATCCCGAATATATTTCATATTCACTTTATATAAATTCCATTCATTATCCATAAAAATAAAGGCTATGTATAAACATAGCCTTTTCAGTACCCGTCGTAACGGAGATACTCTGTTTCATAAGTCCACTGATCGGCAGGACCCTCCATCTGACTATGATTATAACAAGTTAATCTTGTTTGTCAACCGCCATTCCTTTCTCTTTTAATTTCTCGTAATATGCTTTATAACGGTACGCAGTTCTTCTGCTGATATCACCTTGCTCTACAATTTCCATAATCATCTTTCCCTTTTCATACTGTACTGCAAATGCATTATAAGACTGCATCCATGCACTATCGTGTTTCTTCCGACCCGCGTATGCACGATTTTTATATTTTTCCCTACACCTCACGGTGATCGATCACACGCTTTGCCTTCTTCTCGCTTCGCGGCAATGTGCCAACCGGCACAACATTGATCTTCGGTGTGACACTCATCTTCGACTTGAACAGATTTCTGATCGTCTGTCCGGTCTGCTCAAAGTCCACACGACCTTCCGCTTCGACTGTCACCATGATAATGTCGCGGTTGTGCGACTCATCATGTGCGATATTAATGTTGTACTCGCTCGATACACCATCGACCATACCGAGAATCTCTTCCACCTGACTTGGGAACATATTGACGCCATGTACCTTGAACATATCATCGCTACGGCCTTTGATGATATCCAGTCTCGGATACTTTCTGCCACATGGACATTCACCCGGAATAATTCTGGAGATATCGTGTGTACGGAAACGCAGAAGCGGTGCGCCTTCCTTTACAAGGGTCGTGATTACGATCTCGCCCTCTTCACCATCCGGTACCGGCTGCAGGGTCTTTGGATCGATAATCTCAATATACACATAATCATCCCAGTAATGCATGCCGTCATCCGCATCACAGCTGATTCCGATACCCGGTCCGTAGATCTCGGTCAATCCATAGATATCATAGATCTGAATGCCAAGCTCGCGCCTGATATACTCACGCATCTTCTCACTCCAGCGCTCAGAACCGAACACGCCCTTCTTCAAATGAATCTGATCGCGCAGTCCACGCTTGTTAATCTCCTCTGCCAGAAGCAATGCATACGAAGAGGTCGCCGTCAATACGGTTGTCTTCAGGTCGATCATCATCTGGATCTGCTTATCTGTATTACCCGGTCCCATCGGCACTGCCATCGCGCCAAGCTTCTCGCAGCCCGCCTGAAATCCGATTCCGGCTGTCCAGAGTCCATACCCCGGTGTGATCTGGATACGGTCCTTCTTCGTGATTCCCGCTGTCTCATAGCAGCGTGCAAACATCGTCGCCCAATCATCGACATCCTTTGCGGTGTAAGGAATGATTACCGGCTTTCCTGTCGTACCGGAAGAAGAATGAATTCGCACAATCTCCTCATCCGGCACTGCCTGAATCCCAAGCGGATACGCATTTCGAAGATCCGCCTTGCTGGAAAACGGGAGCTTCTCAAACTCTTCCTGACTGGATACGCCGTCAATCCCTGCTTCCTTATAAATCTTTCCGTAATAGCTGTCTGTCTGAACCAGACGCTTGATCTGCGCATCTACCTGTGACAACTGTAACTCACTTAATTTCATGGTTGTTTCCTCCTCTAAATATGGATTGCTGTATCGACGGATCGTGCGTTATTCTATCTGTCACACGGTCTTTTCGCTTCCAACTTTGACGCCCGCAAAAAACGCCGCTTTATTTGTCTCTAAATATTTCGTCGGCACGCGTTTCTCGATCTCCGCGAGCACGGTTTCCTTACCGATTCCGAGCCGCCCGCTTCCCACTGCCACACCCAGTATGGCAATATTAAAATATCGTGATGAGCCAAACGGTGCACAGATCTGCTCTGCATCGATCACAATACAGTTACATTTTTTCTGCAGATATGCAATCATTTCTGTGCCGTCATATCCGGTTTCCTGCAAAGACTCCGTCACCGGCTTTACTGGTACGCTGTTCACGATCACGATTCCATCCTTTTTCAGATAACCTAAGTTCCGTACAGCCTCTGCTGGCTCAAATGCCAGAATCATATCTGCCGCGCCCTGTGGAATCAGAGGTGCATATGCCTCACCGATCCGCACATGACTTGTCACCGAACCGCCGCGCTGTGCCATACCGATCGTCTCTGCCGAGTGAACCGCCGAACCTTCATCCATCGCAGATGCCGCAATAATTTTGGATGCCAGCACGGTTCCCTGGCCACCGACACCACAGATCAATATATCTTTATTCATGATGTGGCACCTCCTTTCATGGTATCGCCCCCTCGCCTGCACTCGGCGGCAGGTCGTCGGTGCCATTTTAAATCATTCACTTCGTTCATGATGTGGCACCTCCTTTTTCCGATGATTCCTGTTCCCCGCTGCCGATGGCGTGAACCGGACAGATCTGGCTGCACAAACCGCAGCCGGTACATAAGTTTTCATCGATTGTCACATTTCCATCCACGGTAATGAGTGCCGGACAGCCAATCTCACGGATGCATTTCTTACAGTTGATGCATTTCTCCGAGATCCGGCATTTGCCATCTGGCTTGGAGATCGCGATACACGGAGACTTGAAGATAATCGCTTTCACGCCCGGAAGCGCAGCACATTCCTGCACCGCAGCCACCGACGCGTCAAGGTCTAACGGATTGACCGTCACGATCTTGTGTACGCCGATTCCTTCCAACACCTTCGCGATGTCTACCTTGTCCACAAACTGTCCCATCATATTCCGTCCGATTCCCGGATGCGGCTGATGTCCGGTCATCGCCGTTGTCGAATTATCCAGCACGCAGAGAATCATATCTGCATTGTTGTACACCGCATTTACCACACCGGTCATACCGGAAGCAAAGAATGTCGAATCGCCCACAAATCCAAAACATGTACCTTCCCCGTCAATCCAATGGAAGCCCTGCGCCATCGTGATTCCGGCGCCCATGCAAAGACACGTGTCAACCATGTCGAGCGGCATCGCATTTCCGAGCGTATAACATCCGATATCTCCACAGAAATACGCGTTCTTTCCTTTCATCGCCTGCTTTACAGCATAGAACGATGCACGGTGCGGACATCCCGCACACAAAACCGGCGGACGAACCGGAAGAGCAGGTGCATCGCTGCCATCAAACCCACGAGCCATCTTCTCTGTGCCAAGGAACTCACTCAGAATATCCGCAGCCAGATTCGAGCTGTTCTCGCCACTCGCCGGTACCTTTCCGTCTAATTTTCCTGATACCTTGATGGAGAGCCCGTGCTTTCCGACAAGCTTCAGAATCTGTTCTTCAATATACGGACTCAGCTCCTCCACACAGAGCAGTTCCTCCACGCCCTTGAGTGCCTGAAGCAGAAAATCCTCTGGCAGAGGGTACGCGGTCGCAAGCTTGATGAGCTTGATATCCGTATGGTTTTTCAAATATTCCTTCGCATAGGCGTAGCTGATTCCAGATGCGATCACTGCCTTCCTGGAATTTCCACCTTCCACGCGATTCCATTTATAGGTAGAAAAATCCTTGCCGATCTCCACATTCCGCCGCTCGATCATCGCATGATTCATGTAAGATAACCGCGGGAAGATCACCCACTTCTTGGAGTCCTTTATGAAGCCATCATACTGCTTCGGTCCATTGTAGACCGGATTCTCAATCGACGCATACGCATGACAGACACGCGTCGTCGGACGGAACAGAACCGGTGTCTTATATTTCTCCGAATACGCAAATGCATCCTGTATCATCTCGTACGCCTCTTCCGGCGAAGACGGATCAAAAACCGGAATCCGTGCGAAGTCTGCGAACCGTCTTGTATCCTGCTCGGTCTGGGAGGAAATCGGACCCGGATCGTCCGCTGATACAACAACCATGCCGCCCTTTACACCCACATACGCAAGCGACATCAGCGGATCGGCTGCCACATTCAAACCCACCTGCTTCATCGTCACCATCGTCCGTGCGCCGCCATATGCCGCACTCGCAGCCACCTCCATCGCAGCTTTCTCATTCACTGACCATTCCAAATGTACCCCATCGTGCGGGTACCTGGATATCGTTTCCACAATTTCAGAAGATGGAGTTCCCGGATACCCGGACACAAGATTAACCCCTGCCGCCAATGCGCCGAGCGCGATCGCTCCATTTCCCATCACATATTCCTGCATGTAACTGTCGTCCTTTCTCTAACAAATATGTATATTATAGCAAATTCTATATGATACGACTACTTTTGATTTTTGTTTATTATCAGAAAAAGCACAGTTTAAAAACAAACTGTGCTTTTCTCATAAATATATAAAGAATTACCGCTTCTTTCTCGCATAGAGACAGCCCATTCCCGATACCAGCATCAATATGCAAAGTACAGGCAGATTCATATCATCCCCTGTTTTAGGCGAAGCTGTTACAGCATCTTTTGTTGCCTCGGTCGTATCCTTTGTTGTAGTTTTGGATGGATCTTCGGTTGTGCTCTCTGTTGTCGTTTCCTTTGTCGAATCCTCCGTCGTTGTCTCACTCTTCTTATATGCGACCGCATAATTGGAAAATCCCTTTGTCTGGAACATCACAGTCTTAGTCGCAGAGTCAAAGGAAGCAGAAAGAACCTCATAGGTTCCATCCGAATTCTCATGAATGACAATCAGATCATTTCCTTCAACCTCCAGGTCCGTGCCCAACTGAAGGGATACCTTTGCCGGATTCTTCAAAGCTGCTATATCATTTACCCACAGATCTGCTGCTGAATTCTTGTACAGGATCTGTGCCAGTTTGATATCAAAATACCCGATGATCTGATAATCCCCGGCTGCCTTTTCAAAGGCGTCCTGCTGTTGCTGTGTGAGAACCGCATCCTGTATCGTCAGTCTGCTGTTTCCTGAAGTAATCTCATTTTCTGCTAACTGAATCGATGCATTTTTCACTTTATCTGTTTTCAGTTCTGTCTGATCCTCTGTCTTTGTAAATATGCCGCAGATATGAACATTTGCATCCGGCATCGTGTATATGTATGTAGATGTATCTGCCAATGGTGTCAAAGACTGCCCATTGATGGTGATGGAATCAAGCTGATACCCATATTCCGGTGTTACCCGGAGCATTATTTCTGAGCCCGGCACAATCAATCCATACCCATGACTGGCACTCTGATCAATATTCTTTAATTCAACCGGCGTTCCATCTGCATCTTTGATCCCAATAATCGCAATGCTTCCATGCTTTAATAATTCATTCTCTTTCAGACTTGTATTATTGGCATTATCACTCTCCCATACGATAATTCGCTTCTTAACCGTCGCTCCCTTTGTAACCTCGATCTTATATGCACTTGCGGGTGCTACTGAGAATTCCACCCTGTCTTCTGTGCCTTCCGGAAGGTTAATTGGTTTTCCATTTACCGTAACAGTACCGATATTTCCATCTCCAAACGCCAGCTGAATCTGGATCAGATTATAGATTTCACCAGAGGCATATCCCTTTCCAGTCCCTTGTATCTCCTTACTCTCTTTTCCAATTCTCTCTCCATTTAGAGAAATCTCCATTCCTACTCCATCATAGCTTGCCGTAATCTGAATATCATCTGGATAAGCCGGCTTCGGTGGCGCAGGTTCGTATTCTACTTTGATATTCAGGTTGCCGCTAAATTCGTTTGGATCCAGTTTGATATACGAATTACTGTTAATATTATACGATGTCTCATTGATATATACCCGAATATCCGAACTTGAAATACTCGGCAGGTTCTCTATGGATGATGCTTCTAAAGAAATACCAACCTTCAAATAATACTCGTTCTCGAGATCGACCTGCATGCCATTCCCACTGATCGGACAATCCTTATAATCATCCCATGTGTCTTTCGTACATAATGTCATTTTTGCTTTACAGCCCTCAACAACATCAACGACGGCCTTTCCTCCGCCAACGGATGCCCCTATAAAATTCAATGTCACCATGTTTGTTTCTGCTGCATGAACCGGCGTGCTGACCAATAACAGCAGGATCATACTGATACACAACCATACACTCAGAAAAATACCTGTTTTTTTCCTCATAATGTTGTCCTCCCTCTCCAATTCCCTCCCCGGGAAGTTATTTTTGACATTTTATCATAAAACACATGGCATCACAACAAGGTTTTCTTTAAAAATGCATCGTCCGGTTTGTATCCGGTCTTTGCCAGCCACACCGCAAATGGCGCAATCAGCATCGCGTAGATATGCTCGCAATATTCAATTCTTGACTCGTCATCGAAACCACCACCAATCTCGATCTCATCGATGTCACTGATTTCGTAGCCGATTGTCCCCTTCCATGCGCACGTCTTCAGAATCCTCCGGCTTTCGGCATCCGCATCCCCCAGACAGGCAATCAGATCTTTCGGTCTCAGGTTCAGATAGACATCCTGCATGGCAACCTTTTTGCGTAACTGCGCAGGAAAGCTGTCCTCGCATTGCTGTATACTTTTTATTTCCATGTCAATTTTCTCCTTCGTGAAAAATGGATACCGGCGGTGGTTATCCACGATATCTGACAACAGCCAGACTGCCTCCCGCGCCTTATCCTGCAATGCCGCATCCCCGGAATTCCGATACGCAACGATCAGATAAATCAAATCCTTCCACGTATCGTCAAGGCAGGACTCCGGCAGCTCCAGCACATTCAGCACCCGCTCCATCATGTAAGACCGCGGTTCCATGCCAAAGTGCTGCAGCTCTCTGTCATAAAACAGGTAAAGCCGTGTATCCACGATCCACGCAATGATTGCATCCATTACCTCCGGGCTGATTGACGCATCCTTCTGCGTGCTCGCAGCCATTTTATTCCATGGCAGTCCTCCTACGATTTTCCTTACATGTTCTCTTATAAATGTTAAAAATTTTTCCATGAAAAAAACACCCCTTTCCAAACAAGTTAACAGTATCTGCCTACAATAACATTCGTATTTGCTCGTTTAAAAATGGATGTTCGTTTTTCTCGTTGTATTTGTATTCGTGATTCTCGTTGATAGACGCCCCAGCCTCTTCGGCTTCGAGACTGGGGGTTTTAATTTTTTAGTTTGTGGTTACTGCTTTCTAAGGCCGCAGTATTCGCATTCCTGATGGGTGATGGCTTCGGTA
>ERZ808240.1482-NODE-1482-length-28828-cov-18.751781_pt1 | contig 28828 bp, 31 predicted proteins | sample MGYA00521084_ERZ808240 | MGnify/ENA primary metagenome ERZ808240 (study PRJEB31516, sample SAMN03275571) | gut metagenome | biome: mammalia-associated habitat; material: feces | host: Papio cynocephalus | place: Kenya | collected 2012-08-06 ... | reverse complement strand
TGATACTGGCGAAAATCAAGATAGTGAAAAAGGAAAAGAAATAAATGGAAATATAATTGTTAATTATGAACCACCAAAATCAACCACATTTGCTGAAGATTCCTGGGAAATAATTGCAGCAGTGGTACAAGCAGGACAGTTAAATGCTTATACGGTAGGCTCAGAAAAAGAAGTAGAAATAGGCGGAACAAGTTATACCGTAAGAGTAGCCAATAACACAACACCTGATGAATGTAATGGGGAAGATTTTTCAGAGACAGCCTGTGGATTTGTAGTTGAGTTTGTTGATATAGTAGAACAAAGAGCAATGAATAGTACAAATACAAATATAGGTGGATGGAAAGCATCAGAAATGAGAACATATGCCAATGGGGATTTCTTTAATAAATTACCAGAAGATTTAAGAAATGTAATAATAGATACCACAGTAATATCAGGCCATGGAAGTACAACAGGTGAAACAAACTTTACATCAACTGATAAAATATATTTATTAAGTGCCCATGAAGTATGGGAAGATGGCACAAGTAATCAGGTATCTGGTAGAGATACTGCCAATAATAACACAAGACAATTAGATTATTATAAAAGTAAAGGAGTAACCACAGATAGCTTCTCAGGTGCTATAAAGAAACACGATAGTTCAAATTCCATTTGGTGGCTTCGCTCGGTTAATCTTTATAGTGGCAATAATTTTCTATATGTCTATAAAACTGGCAAATGGTCTAACTATAGTGCTAATAATGCCACTGGTTTTGCTCCAGCGTTCCGTATCGGATGAAAATGTAAATAATATGTAAAGAAGAATATATAAAGTAAAACAAGAATAGTAATATCGGTTCTTCAGGGCCACCTCTGAAAGCGACAGTGAGTAAAAAAGGTGGGTCAAAAGATAAAAATAAAATCCCATCTGGTTGACGGAAGAAAATCAGATGGGTGCATAAATAAAATTATAAATAATATAAATATAAAAAAATTAATTATTGGTTTCAAAGTTTATTAAAAATGATTTTTATTAAACTTTTGAAATAGGAAAACCGATGTAAATTATGAGCAAGCCTTAGTTTATTGGTTATTTTGGTTTTATTCCAATTGGTGGCTTCGTGCGGCTAATTCTAGCAATAACAATAATTTCTTAAATGTCAATAACAACGGCAACTGGAACAATAACAATGCTAACAATACCAATGGCGTTTCTCCAGATTTCCTCTTTAAGTGGAACAAGTGATGGGAAGAAGTTTTAATTAACTCTTTAGTGCTACTTTTGAAATAGGAAAGGATTGGTTTATCCTTGAAGTATAAATTACTTCTAAATTTATCTGATGGTTATAGCATCCGGACGCTTCTTGCATGGTTTATGTTTAAATATTTAATAAATTGCATGGATGTTTATATGACTGCTTATTTTTCATCTATTGTAAATATTTAGCTGATGTAGTACATCAGATTTTTTTTGAAAGGAATTAAATGAATAGTTTAGAAAGAAAAGAATTAAGATATCAAAGAAGAAAAAATAAAAGGGAAGATAAATTAATTATCAATAGTAATAATTATGCAGATGTTAATAAATGTTTTACTTTTTATAAAGTATATGGTTATGCTAAGAAATGTACTAGAAATGTGGGTTATAAAAAATCTACTATTAATTTTAAATTACATATGTTTTCAATTGTTGGTAGTACTTGTACTAATATAAAAAATAATAATTATATGGTTAATAAAACATATAAATTTAAAATTAATGAAAGAGGTAAAATAAGAGATATAGATGCGCCATACATCAAAGATAGATTAGTACATAAGGTTATTTCAAATGAGATATTAATTCCTTTGTATGATAGTAAATTAATATATGATAATGGTGCAAGTACAATAAATAAAGGATTTAGCTTTGCTATTAAAAGAGTTAAAACTATATTAAGAAAATGGTTTAATAAATATGGGTTAAATGGATATGTTGTATTAATAGATTATAGTAAATTTTTTGAAAGTTGTAATCATGATGTAATTCATAAAAATCATAATAAATATATAAGAAATTCAAATACAATAAAAATTATAGAAGATTATTTGTTTATTGGTAAAGGATTAGGACTTGGTATTGAAATAGTGCAAAGAGAAGCATTAATGTATCCTAATAAACTAGATAAATTTGTGATTAATAAAGGAATTCCTATAATTCGTTATATGGATGACAGTTTGTTTTTATGTCATTCCTATGAGGAAGCAATTTCTATATTAAAAGAATATAGTGATATTTCTGATAAATTAAATATTAAAATTAATTTAAATAAAACTAAAATTGTTCCTATAAGTAATTCATTTAAATTTTGTAAATGGAATTATCATATAACTTATGAGGGTAAAGTATATTTATGGACATATAATAAAACTATGTATAGACAAAGAAGAAAGTTAAGAAAAATGATTAAAAAGAATATTGATGTTAATGATATAAATTGTTCTATTACAAGTTTTAAGGCTTATTTAAGTTTAGGCAATTGTTATAATAATATAAGATATTTAGATAAATTTAGATTAAGGTAGGCAAATTTTTTCCTTTACAATGTAAGTAAATAAGTGTTAAAATATAGTTGTTACAGATTTAAGTGGGCTTTATATCCCACTTTTATTAATATTTAGGAGGCATATGAAAGAAAAATTAGATATTATTAAAAAAGAAATTACAGAGCCGATGAATAAGATGGATATTATTGTTGATTCGGTTGATTTTGTTAATGAAAATAATTACTACTTTTTAAAAATAGTGTTAGATAAGGTTAATGGAATTGATTTAGATACAATAGTTGAAGCAACAAATATTATTAATCCAATAATTGATAAGTTGGATTTAATTGAAGAAGAATATGTACTTGATATATCAAGTAAAGAAAGAGGATAGTTATGAACGGAAAAGAATTTATTAAAGCCTTAAAAACAATGGCTAAAGAATCAGTTATTGATGAAGATTATATTTTTGCTAGTATGGAACAAGCATTAATTACAGCTTATAAAAAGAATTTTCATTCTAAAAGTAATGTTAAAGTAGAGATTAATAAAGAAACTGGTGATATTAAAGTTTATACTTATTATATAGTAGTAGATGATTATATTGATGGGCCAGAAATTGTTGATGAAGAAGGAAATATTACTTATGGAGAACCGGAAATTCCTGAAGATGCTCAAATGCTTCTAGAAGATGCTAAAAAAATTGATCCAGATGCAAAAGTTGGAGAAACAATTAAACAAGAAGTTACTCCTAAAGATTTTGGAAGAGTTGCAGTTTCCACTGCTAAACAAGTATTAACTCAAAAGATTAGAGAAGCAGAACGTACTTCAATCGTTAATGAATACATTGGAAAACAAGATGAAATAATGGTTGGTATGCTTGCTATGGAAGATAATAAAAACTATTATGTTGATTTAGGACGTGCAAGAGGAATATTACCTAAGAGTGAAATGATTCCTGGCGAAACTGTTAAAATGGGATCTTCAATTAGAGTTTATCTAACAAAAGTAGAAGAAAGTACTAAAGGACCACTTATCCTTTGTTCAAGAAAAAATACTAATTTTGTTAAGAGATTATTTGAAGTTGAAATACCTGAACTTGCTGATGGAACTTTAGTTTTATATAACGTGGCTAGAGAAGCAGGTGTTAGAAGTAAAGTGGCTGTTTATAGTACAGTTAATAATATTGATGCTATTGGAACATGTATAGGTGAAAAAGGATCACGTATTGCGAATATCTTAAAAGAATTAAATGGTGAAAAAGTAGATTTAATTAGATATGATGAAGATGATGCTATATTTATTGCTAATGCTCTTAGTCCTGCTAAAGATGTTATCGTAAACATTATTGATAATACTAAAAATAGAGAAGCACTTGCAATTGTTAATAATGAAAACTTATCTCTTGCTATTGGTAAGAAAGGTATAAATATTAAACTTGCTAGTAGATTAACAAAATATCGTATAAATGTTAAAACATTAGACCAAGTTAATGCTGAGGGAAATGAAAACTAAGAAAGTACCAATGCGTATGTGCGTTCTTACTCATGAAAAATTACCTAAAAAAGAGTTACTAAGAATTGTTATAAGTGATAATAAAATAGTAGGAGATTTAACAGGTAAATTAAATGGTAAAGGATGCTATTTAAAAAAAGATAAAGAAATTATTGAAGAAGCAAGAAAGAAAAAAGTTTTAAACCATATTTTTAATATGGATGTAAGTGATGATGTATACGAGAATTTAAAAGAATTAGTATAAGAAAGGAATGATACTTATATGACTATAAAAGAATATGCTAGTGAAATGGGATTTACAGTCCAAGAAGTACTTAACAAATGCCGTGATTTAGGCTATAAAGCAACAGATGGAAATTTTATTTTAGATGATGATGCAATTATTATGCTTGATAACTCAATGAATTTAATTAGTACTGATAGTGATGCTTCATTTGAAGAAATCGATGCTTTAGATGATGCTGTTGATGAATTACTTGGAGATAATCACGAGTATGGTGAAAAAAATCAAAAATTAAAGAAAAAGAATAATAAAGTAAATAAAGATAATTTAGAATATCTAAATAAAAAGAAAGATATGTATAAAAATAAATCTAAATTAGCAAGTAATAAAAAAGATGAAAATATTATTCTTTATAAAGAAGGAGATACTGTTGGTGATATTGCTACTAAATTAGGTAAGAGTAATAATGAAATTATTATGAAATTAATTAGTTTAGGAACAATGCTTAATTTAAATCAAAGTATTGATTTTGAAACAGCTGAAATTTTAGCTCTTGATTATGGAATGACTTTAAAAAGAGAAGAAACAAGAGATATTACTAATTTTGAAGAATATGAAATTATTGATAATCCGGATGATTTAATTAATAGACCTCCTGTAATAACTGTTATGGGACATGTTGATCATGGAAAAACAACTCTTTTAGACTACATTAGATCGAGTAATGTTGCTGAAGGAGAAGCAGGTGGTATAACTCAGACTATTGGTGCTTATCAAATTGATTATAATGGAAGTAAAATAACATTTATTGATACTCCGGGACATGCTGCATTTACCGAAATGAGAGCAAGAGGAGCAAGCATAACTGATATCGTAATTATTGTTGTTGCTGCTGATGATGGGGTTATGCCTCAAACTAAAGAAGCAGTAGATCATGCATTATCTGCAAATGTACCTATTGTAGTTGCTGTTAATAAAATGGATAAACCTGATGCTAATCCAGATAGAATTATGGAAGAAATGGCTGCTTTAAATATTACTCCTGAAGCGTGGGGTGGTACTGTTCCTTTTGTAAATATTTCTGCTAAAACTGGTATGGGTGTTGATAAATTACTGGAAACAGTTATTGCAATAGCTGAGGTAAGTGAACTTAAAGCAAATCCAAATAGATATGCAATTGGTACTGTTATTGAATCAAGAATTGATAAAAATATGGGTGGAGTTGCCAGTCTTTTAATTCAAAATGGTACTTTAAGATTAGGAGATCCAATTGTAGTAGGTACTACTCATGGACGTATAAGAACACTTCGTAACGACAAGGGTGAAAATATTTTAACTGCTGGGCCAAGTACTCCTGTTGAAATAACTGGTCTTGCAAGCAATCCATCAGCTGGAGATAAATTCATGGCCTTTGAATCTGAAAAACAAGCAAGAGAAATTGCTGAAGCAAGAGAAATTGCCTTTAAAAATAAAAATAATAAAAAAGAAGTAATTAGTTTTGATGATTTATTTAATAAGATTAAATCAGGAGTTAAAGAAATAAATGTTGTATTAAAGTGTGATGTTAGAGGTTCTGAAGAGGCTGTTAAAAATTCTTTAGAAAAAATTGATGTTGAAGGCGTTAAAATTAAAGTAATTAGAAGTGGAATAGGAACAATTACTGAAAGTGATATAGTTCTTGCTAATGCTTCTAATGCGATTGTTATTGGTTTTAATGTAGTTCCATCTGCTATTACTAAAGAAGTTGCTAAGAGATATGATGTTGAAATTAGATTATATCAAATTATCTATAAATTAGTTGAAGAAATGGAATCAGCTATGAAAGGTATGTTAGAGCCTGAATATGAGGAAAAAACTATCGGAAATGCGGAAGTTAAAAAATTATTTAAATTTAGTAAAGTTGGTACAATTGCTGGATGTATTGTAACTAATGGTGTTATTAAAAATAAATCTAAAGTAAGAGTTATTCGTGATGGCGTAATTATTTATGATGGTGTTATTTCATCAGTTCAAAGAGAAAAAGATACTGTTAAAGAAGTTAAAAGTGGTTATGAATGTGGTATTACAATCGAAAACTTTAATGATTTAAAAGAAGGAGATTGTTTTGAAACATATGAAATGATTGAGGTAAAAAGAAAATGAGTAAAATTAAATTAGAAAGAATTGCATCTTCAATTTTAAGGGAATTATCAAGTATAATTTATGAAGAAGTTCATAATGAGATAATCAAAAGTGTAACTATAACTGAAGTTAGAGTTACTAATGATTTATCAATGTGTAAAGTGTTTTATACTTTTTATGGAGATTATGAAAAGCAGGAAGTTCAAGCAGAACTAACTAATGCGTCTTCATTTTTAAGAACTGAACTTGCTAAAAGAATTGATATAAGAAATACTCCTGAAATTAGATTTGTTTATGATGAATCTACTGAGTATGGAGAACATATTGATGAAATAATTGAGGAGATTCATGCTGAAGCAAATGAATAATGGTTTGCTAGTTGTAAACAAGCCAAAAGGTATGACATCAAGAGATGTTGTAAATAAGGTTTGTCGTAAATTTAATACTAAAAGTGTTGGACATATTGGTACTCTCGATCCCTTAGCGGAGGGAGTACTTATTTGTTTAATAGGAAAATATACTAAGCTTGCTAATGTTTTAGTGGAGCATAATAAGGAATATATCACATCTTTTAAATTAGGTATTTTAACTGATACTTTAGATATAACGGGTAATGTTTTAAAAGAAGAGAAAAAAGAGTTTAGTAAGGATGAAATAATTAATGCTTTAAATCATTTTAAAGGAAAATATAATCAAGAAGTTCCTATTTATAGTGCTGTTAAGGTTAATGGTAAAAAATTATATGAATATGCTAGAAATAATATTGATGTAAAGTTACCTAGTAAAATAGTAAATATTTATGAGATTCAACTTATAGATAATAAGGATGATATTATTACTATTAAATGTAAGGTATCAAAAGGAACTTATATTAGGTCTTTAATTAGAGATATCGGTTCATATTTAGGAACGTATGCTACAATGACTAGTTTAGTTAGAACAACACTTGGTAATTTTAATATCGATGAAGCATATACTCTAGATGATATTGAAAATAATAATTATAAATTATTAAAATTAACTGATTTTTTAGATGTTACTATTAAGAAAATTAATAATAAAGAGGATTATAAACATATTAAAAATGGTAATGTGATGAACATAAAATCGAATAAGTATATCTTATTTACTTATGAAGATGAAAATATCGCATTATATGAACCATTTGATAATAAAATAAAACCATTAATAATGTTTTAAAAGATTCATGGGTTAACCATGAGTTTTTTTTAATTTATTAGATTAATTAAATGTTTGTGGTTCCGATTTGGAACCGCAAACAAGAAATCTAGAATCAATCCACATGTATTTACTGAAGAGAGAGTAGCCATGCTATCATCCGTATTAAGAACTGATATATCCACTAAAATTGGTGTAAGAATAATTCGCACATTTGTTTATATGAGAGAATACATATCAAATGATTTAATAAGAAACAATAATATTTTAGTTAATCATGAAAATAGAATTTTAAAACTAGAAGAATCTTTTAGTGAGTTATCAAGCAAACAAAATTCTATAATTTTTGAAGATAAAATTTATGATGCTTATTTAATTTTACTTGATATATTTAATAATGCGAAAAAAGAAATAATAATTATTGATAATTTTGCAAATATAGAATTATTAGACCACTTTAGAACATATTGATAAAATATAATTATTATATCTAAGAATATAGATAATGTTTTAATAAGTAAATATTGTAAACAATATACAAATATAAAATTTATTAATAATGATTCTTTTCACGATAGATATATAATTTTAGATAAAAAAGAAGTATATGTAAGTGGAATGTCTTTAAAAGACATAGGTAAAAAATATAGCTATATATATAAAATGACTGAACCAATATTTATTAATGAATTAATTAAAAGAATTAATAAAATAATAGATAAATAAATAGAATAACTTTACCATTTATAGTAATATAATACATAAGATTTAGAAGGTGAATATTTTAATGCAAATAAATAAAGAAGAAAGAGTTCTAAATTATTATGTTTTATGTAATAAATTAAAAGATGTTATTAGAACTGGGTGGAAAAATTGGAATGTTAAAAGGGAAAGATTAGAAAGTGTTGCTGAACATGTTTATGGTGTTCAAATGTTAGCAATTGCTATGAAAAGTGAATATAGTTATGATGTTGATATAACGAAGGTTATTTTAATGTTAGCAGTTCATGAACTAGGTGAAACAGTTATTGGTGATTTAACTCAATTTGATATATCTAAAGCAGAAAAAGAAAGAATAGAACATGAAGCTATTTCTAAAATATTAGATGGAATACTGGATGGAAAAGAAATTGAAAATTTATTTCTAGAATTTGATTTACATTCGACAAAAGAGGCTATGTTTGCTTATATGTGTGATAAATTAGAATGTGATTTACAATGTAAATTGTATGATGAAGAAAAATGTGTAGATCTTAATAAGCAAGATGGAAATAACATATTAAATAATAAAATAGTTCATGATTTACTTGCTTCTGGTGCATCTTGGTCAGAAATGTGGTTAAAGTTCGGGCAACAAATCTATCCATATGATGATAATTTTAGAAGTGTTTCTAATTATGCAATAACTCATAAATTAAAAAAATAAAAAACAAAAACAAAAAAATATATTGTAGATAATTAAAATATTTTCTATAATATATTTAGATTTGCTGATTTAGTATAGTGGCAATACAGAAGCATGGTAAGCTTCAGCGAACAGTTCAATTCTGTTAATCAGCACCATTAATTAATAATATTAAGTAAGTTAAATGCACAAAATATTTTGGTTTTCAACTTACTTTTTTTGAATTACTACTTGAAAAAATGTCAAAACGTGATAGAATATTGGAGAAATTTATATTTTTTGCAAAGAAAATAAAAGAAATAGAGGGGATATGGGGAATAATATATGTAGGGTGATTTTATGGCTAGAATACCAAATGATGTAATTACTGAAATCAGAAAAAAAGCGGATATAGTTGAAATTATTGGTTCTTATATAAATCTGGCACCACAGGGAAAAAATTATTTTGGAATTTGTCCTTTTCATAATGACCATTCCCCAAGTTTAAGCGTATCAAGAGAAAAACAAATTTACAAATGTTTTACCTGTTTGGCTAGTGGTAATGTGTTCACATTCGTTCAAAATTATGAAAATATCTCATTTGTAGAGGCTGTAAAAAAAGTTGCCGATAAAATCGGATATCAACTAGATATTAAAGATAAAATAGTAAATAAAAATAGTAAATACTATGAACTTATGGATTTATCCAATAAAATATTTGTTAATAATTTAAATAGTAGTCTAGGAGTAAAAGCTAAAAATTATTTAATAAATGATCGTCATTTAAATGAAGAAACCATTAAAGAATTTAGTATTGGTTTAGCGCTTTCAGATAACAATTTAAATAAAATATTAACCACTAAAGGATATAGTGATAAAGAAATAATCGAAATGTCCTTAGCAAATAATACTGATAATGGTTTGTTAGATTTATTTAGAAATCGAATTACTTTTCCAATATGTAATCATGAAGGTAAAGTAATTGCTTATTCAGCACGTATTTATCAAAATGAAGACACAAGTAAATATATTAACAGTAGAGAAAGCGTTATTTTTAGAAAAGGCTATACATTTTATAATTATGATAAATGTAGATTAGAAGCTTTAAAAACTAAATCAGTAATCTTAGTTGAAGGACAAATGGATGCCATAAGAGTATATTCATCAGGAATTAAAAATGTTATTGCATCAATGGGAACGGCCATAACCACTAATCATATTAGTTTATTAAAAAGACTAAATGCCAAGGTAATACTTATGATGGATAATGATAATGCCGGAGAAAAAAGTACTATTTTAAATGGCGAAGAATTAGTTAAAAATAATATTGAAGTAAGTGTTGTTAGATTAACAGGGGAAAAAGATCCCGATAGTTATATTTTAAAATATGGAGTTCAAGCCTTTAATGATGCTTTAAAAGGAGAAATATCATTCTTTGATTTTAAATTAAGATATTTAAAAAAAGATAAAAATTTAAATAAAGCTGATGAACTAGCTGAATATATTAATAAAATAATAGATGAACTTAATAAATCAAATGATGATATTCTAAAAACAATAACAATTAATAAACTATCAGAAGAATATCATATTGATAGAAAAATATTAGAAAGAAAATTAATTAAAACAATACCAGTTATCAAACAAACTGAATTTAAAAGAGTAAAGCCAAAATTAAATCAGTATCATCAAGCCGCTGAAGCAATTCTTTATTTAATGATGAGTGATCCTAGGTTTATTAGAAAATATAAGATAGAGCTTAATTACTTTCCCGAAGAAAAATATAAACTTATCGCTAATGACATTTTAGCCTATAAAGAAATAAATGGTGAATTTGATATTGCTGATTTTATGACATATATTAAAGATTTAGACTATAAAGAAGATATTTATCGCATTTTAAATGATTATCAAGATAAAATATTGCCTGAAGAATTTGATAACTTTATTAATATTATTAATAAATGGATAAAAGAAAATAAAATAGAAAAATTAAAAGAACAATTAAAAATCGAAACTGATATAAAAAAACAAGAAGAACTAAATGATTTAATAATTAAAATAAAAAAAGGAAGTGAAGATTAATGGCAAAAGCTGTTAAAGAAATTAAAACATTTGAAGAAAGAAAATTAGAGTTAATTGAAAAGGGAAAAAAAGAAGGATTTATTACTTTTGAAGAACTTGCTAGTAGTTTAAAAGGATTAGATATTGATAGTGACGCTTTAGATGAACTTTATAATGCTTTCTTAGAAAATGGTATTACGGTTGTATCTAGTGAAGAAGAATCATCTTCTAGTGAAGCTGGTCCTGGTCTTGGTAAAATTAAGGAAGAAGAAGTCGAAATTTTAACTGATGAAGATTTAACTAAAGATATAAATATTAATGATCCTGTTAGAATGTATTTAAAAGAAATAGGTAAAATTAGTTTGTTATCTCCTGAAGAAGAAATGGATTTATCTATAAGAGTTGCTAATGGAGATCAAGAGGCTGCTCGTTTACTCGCTGAATCAAATTTACGTTTAGTTGTATCAATTGCTAAAAGATATGTTGGACGTGGATTATTATTTTTAGACTTAATTCAAGAAGGAAATATTGGTTTAATGAAAGCCGTAGAAAAATTTGACTACGATAAAGGATATAAATTTTCAACATATGCAACATGGTGGATTAGACAAGCAATAACAAGAGCGTTAGCAGATCAAGCAAGAACAATCAGAGTTCCGGTACATATGGTAGAAACTATTAATAAAATGGCACGTATTCAAAGACAATTAACCCTAGAACTTAATAGAGAACCAAGTGAAGAAGAAATAGCTAAAAAAATGGGTGTTGGTGTTGAAAAGGTAAGAGAAGTAATTAAAATTAGTCAAGACCCAGTTAGTTTAGAAACTCCAATAGGTGAAGAAGAGGATTCACATTTAGGTGATTTTGTTCCTGATGAAAGAAATATGTCACCAGAAGACTTTACAACAAATGAAATTCTTAAAGAAGAAATTAAATCAGTATTAGAAACATTACAACCAAGAGAACAACAAGTATTAGAACTTCGCTTCGGTTTAATAGATGGAACAAGTTATACTCTAGAAGAAGTAGGTAAGAAGTTTAACGTAACTAGAGAAAGAATTAGACAAATTGAAGCAAAGGCCTTAAGAAAATTAAGACATCCATCTCGTGCTAAAAAATTAAAAGATTTCTTGGTGGATTAATGAAATTGTCTAAAAGACTAAAATCACTTGCAGCTTTAGTAAGTTCTGATGATATAATTGCTGATATAGGTTGTGATCATGCTTATTTAGATATTTATTTAGTTCAAAATAATATAGTACCTAAAACACTCGCCTGTGATATAAATGAAAAAGCCTTAAATAACGGTATAAATAATATCAAAAAATATGGTTTAGAAGATAAAATAACTACTAGACTTAGTGATGGTATTGAATTTCTAAATGAAAACACTAATACCCTAATCATCAGTGGCATGGGAACATCTACCATTATTAAAATTCTTAGTAATAAAAATATAAATCAAATTAATAAATTAATAATAGAATCAAATAATAATCACTTTCTTTTAAGAACTTATTTAGTTAATCATGGATTTTATATAAGTCATGAAAGCACTATATATGATAATGGTAAATACTATATTAATATCGTATTTTTAAGAGGTAATAAAAAATATTCACCTAAAGAACTAAAATATGGTCCCTTATTAATAAAAGGCAATAGAGATTACTATGAATATCTATATAATAAAAATAAACAAATATATGAAAATATTCCTAAATATAAAGTAATAGAAAGAATTAAATTATTAAAAGATATAAAATATTTTAAAAGATTAAAAAAGTAGATGAAATATAATGTTTTTTCTCTTTTTTTATGATATATTTTAAAAGTAGGTGTTAGTGTGAAAAAGAAATTATCTTTATATACTATTGGTATTTTAGTTCTAGGAATATGTTCGTATCTTATTATATTTAATTATAAAAATTATCGTAAAATAAAATTAGTAAACGTTAAAGTAGATAATTATGATGATGTAAATAAAACAGTTAGTGTGTTTTTAGAAAGAAAAATTAATACATTTAATAATGAATTTTATTGTCATGCTGATGGAAATAAGAATAACTATAACGTTAAAGGTGAAAATAACAAATGTGAACTTGTACTAGATTTAAATGACACTTATACATTATATTTAACCAATGACAAAGAAGACAAAAGTAACATTATTAATTTAAACGATGTATTTAATGGTGTATTATCATTTAAATTTTTAAATGAGACAATTTACATGATACCTGAAGAGGAAAAAGAAATAACTTATTTTGAAGTTCTTTTAGATAAAAAAGTAGATTATAACTTTAAAAGTAGTAATACTGATATTATCGAAATAAATGATAATAAAATCATTGCTAAGAATGTTGGTAATGCCTATATATATTCTGATAAATTAAGTAATAAATTAAATGTTGAAGTTACAAATTTAATAACTAAACCATACGCAACCAAAGATAAAAAGACATTACTTCCATGTAATGCGTATAACGAAGAAGATGCAAATACATTAGATAAAATTCTTGAATATAAAATAAATGAAGCAGGTTATCAAACTCGTGGTGGAGCAGTAGCTGCCGCTAGATTCTTAACTTTAGAGTTTAATTATCGTATTCCATATTTTTATGAAAATGGAAGAATTCCTCTAAGTGAAAAAAATAAATCAAATATTAATACCCATATTGCAGATGGAGAAGGAAGATATTACAAAAAAGGATTATATCTTTCTGATAGTAAGAAAGAAAGTATTTTTGCTTCATGGAAAGGTCCTTCAATTTGGGGTTGTGGACTAACAAACTTAGAAAATGAACCTCGATGGGGATATATTGTTGGTAAAAAGATGCCTAATGGTTTAGATTGTTCTGGATTTGTTACTTGGAGTTTGAAAAATGCTGGATTTGATCCCGGCGATGTTGGAGCTGGTGAAAGTCCCAATAATGATTATCAATGCACTGATTTAGGTGAATTTAGATACCTAGCTAACGAAATTGATAATGTTAAAGTAGGAGATCTACTTAACTGGTGGGGACATATTGCTATGTTAATTGGAATTGACGAGGAAACCTACTATGTTGCTGAAAGCTTATCATATATTGGTGGGATAAGAGCTATGATTTATACTAAAAAAGAATTATTAAATACTTTTGAATATGTTGTATTAATGGATAAATTTTATAAAAAAGATGGTAATTATCAAAATTTTTGGTAAAATATAAATAGGATAAAAAATAGGAAGTGAGATTCATGGAAAATAATAATTATAAAAAAAAATTGATATTTTTATCTATTGGCTTAATCTTAACAATAACACTATTAGGAATTGGAATAGCCTATGCCTATTTTGCTGTTTCCTATATTAAATTAGAATCTTCTAGTACAATTAACGTAGAATCAGGATCTATTACAGTAACCTATACATCTGGAACAAACAATATAAATGCATCAAATGTTGAACCTGGTTGGAAGGCGAGCAAATACTTTACAATTGCATTTACTAATAAAACGACTGAAACATTTAATTACTCAATTAACTTATATGTAGATAATAATAATTTTGATTTAACAAATGATGCTGGAAATAGTTATTTAACTTACTCTTTAGCAAAATGTACTTCTTCAGGAAGTGGCTGTACAACAAGTTTAGATAGTGGAATAGTTAATCGTAAGTTTTATGAAATTGCAATGTATAGTGAATCTGTTTCCTCAGCAACTGTTGGAACTAAATACTACTCATTAACAATTAGTTATCCAAACGATGAAAATAATATTCAATCACAATATGGTACAGATGGTAATTTACTTACGTTTGCTGGACATATCACTATAACATCTGATGATCGATTATCACAATAAAAGTGTAAATAGACGTATCTAATTACGCTTTTTTTTAATAATTTTTAATAGAATATGATATTATTAATGTAAGAGGTGTGAGATGAAAAAAGAAAAAATAACTCCAAAAAATAATAATAGTAATAATAAACACTCAAAAAATAAATTATTTTATAAAATATTATCATTTATCCTAGTGCTTACTACTGTTTTTTTATATAGTACTCTAATATATTTAAATATGTTACCAATAACTTATTTAATAAGTATTTTTGTGGGTTTAATTGGTTTAGGTGGATTTTTAATCTATAAATTAAATCATAGATCTTTAGTAATAACAAAATTATTTACATCATTCTTAAGCATTCTAATGATTATAGTTGAAGTATTTATTTCTGTATATTTAATATTTTCTTTAGATTTTATAAATAATATATTTGATAATAACAAATATTCAGAAATATATGGCGTCTATATAGTAAAAGATAAATATAAAAAAATTGATGCTTTAAATAATAAAACAATTGGTATTTATAATAAAGATGAATATATTGATAATGCTTTAGATAGTTTAAGCAATAAAATTGAGTATAAAACAAGTAAATATGATTATATAGATGACGCTATTGCTGATATTTATGATGATAAAGTAGATGCTTTAGTTATAAATGAATCATTAGTAGATATATATAAAGAAGAAAAAGACTTTAATCTATATAGACTATCAGAAATTAAACTAAATATTAAAAAAGATAGTGCCTATAAAGAAGTAAATGTAAAAAAAGAAGCCTTTACTGTCTATTTAAGTGGGATTGATACAAGTGGTAAAGTTGCATCTTCGGCTAGAAGTGATGTTAATATTTTAGCAGTAGTCAATCCGAAAACAGGTAAAGTTTTAATCGTTAGTACTCCAAGAGATTACTATGTCACATTAGCAAGTAAAAATGTGAAAGATAAACTAACTCATGCGGGAATATATGGTATAGATGAAAGTGCTTTAACGTTAGGAAAACTTTATGATGTAGATGTAAACTATTATGCTAGAATTAATTTTACCTCATTTGTAAGTTTAATTGATACTTTAGGTGGAATAAACGTTAATGTTGAAAAGCCAGATTATCGTTATAACTTGAATATTGATTGTGGTTTTGGATATGTTTGTGAGCAAGATTCTAATCGTGAATTTGGTGATAAATTAGTTAAATTTAGATATGGCAATCAAGTTTTAAGTGGAGAACAAGCCTTAGCCTATGCTAGAAATCGTCATCAATATGTCGGAGGAGATAAAGCAAGACAAGTTCATCAAGAACAAGTTTTAGAGGGTATTACTGAAAAACTAATGTCAAAAAGTATATTGACCAAATATAATCAAATCTTAAAATCATTATCAAGTGGTATTAAAACTAATATGGATAAAGATTCTATATCTAAATTAGTAACTAAACAATTAAAAGACAATACTTCTTGGAGTATTGAATCAGTAGTAGCAACTGGAACCGATTCATATAATTATGCATATTCAACCGGTAAATCAAAGGTTTATGTTATGGAACTGGATGAAGAGTCAGTAAGGAGTATTAAAACTAAAATAAAAGATGTTATTTCAAATAAATAACATCTTTTTAAATTACTTTATCAATTAGTCCATATTTAATAGCTTCTTTGGGATTTAAATAATAATCTTTTTCCGTATCTTTATTAATTTTTTTAACTGACTTACCCGTTATATCTGCAAGCATCATATTCATTTTCTTTTTCATTTTTAATATTCTCTCAGCCTGTACTTGAACATCTGATGCTTTACCTTCGACGCCTCCTAATACTTGATGAATCATTATTTCTGAATTTGGCAGAGAACACCTTTTATTCTTAGTTCCCGCTGCTAAAATAATTGCAGCCATTGATGCACATAAACCAACAGCTAGAGTAGATACATCACTTTTAATTAAATTCATAGTATCAATAATAGATAATCCACTTGTAACAGAACCTCCTGGTGAATTAATATAAAGCTGAATATCTTCATGATTTAAAGAATCTAAATATAATAGTTCACTAACTATTAAACTAGATACGTCATCATTAATTTCTCCGTTTAAAAAAATAATTCGATTATTAAGTAATTTGGAATATATATCATAAATTCTTTCTCCATTATAATTCTTTTCAATAATATTTGGTATTAACATAAATTTTTCTCCTAATAATATCTTAATAACTTTTAATAATTATATACCTAAAAATAATATCTTATTTTGCCTAATTATTTTAAAATTTAATTTATAGTATAATAAATAAACGAATTTCTATAATCGAGGTATATTATAAATAAATATTATCATCTTACAAGTTATAATAATTTATAAAGTATTAATAAAAATTGATTAGTTCCTCAAAATGGGATAAGATGTCAAAGTATCGGTGATAAAATGTGCGCTGTTTTTTTAATGGAAGTGATAACACTGTTTTGTTATATTTAGATATTTTAAATTTTTATCAAACTCATACTGGTATAAATGGTAATAGATTAATAGAAGTTTGTAATAAAAAAATAAAGACTTATCGAAAATGGATAGAAATAAATAAAAATAATAAATTTACAAGAAATAAATAAAATGATTGATATTATTGAAAAAAATAATAATATGATGAAGTATACTAGTTTTAATAATTACATTGAGTGGAGTATATTTAACATTTAGTAATATTCCTAATATTATAGATAAAGTTCTATCCAATTGTTATACTTATGAAACTATTTCTCCGGAAAAAGTAAAAGTGGTAATATTAAAAAATAAATTTACTGGAAAATATTAGATAATAGATAAGCAATATTGAATTATTTTTTATGCATGATTAATATAAATCATTTAAAAAAAATTGTATTTAATTTCTCTGAACTAGAAAACTTAAAAAAATAATTATAGAATGATAAACCGAGATTAAACATTTAAATTCATATAATTATTTTTATAAAGAGTTAAGATTATTTGACTATTTAAATTATACTAGTGGAAAAACAAAAAATTACAAATTAATAATGAAAGTGTATAAATTAATTATACTTTCTTTTATTTTTTAATATAATTTGGTATACTAATTAAAGAATAGGAGAAGGTAAAGTGTTACTAGATAGATATGAATCAAAACTAATTCAATCGGGACTTAAAATGGTAATGTATGTTGCAGTTAGAAAATTATTTAAATGTGATGTTTATTTTATGCATTCATTAGATAAAGGTTTATATTGTAAAATACAGAGTAAAAATAATTTAAATGCAGATGATATTGATAAACTAAAACAAATGATGGATGATTTAATTAAACGAGATTTAAAGATTACTAAGAAAGTTATTACAGTTAAAGATGCTTATAATTTTTATATAAAAATAAATGAAATGGAAAAAGCAAATAATATACTCTATTCAAATGAAAAAACTGTTACTATTTATGAATTATGTGGTTATTATAATTATTTTTTAAGTGATATGCCAACATCTACTGGTAAATTAAATTGTTATACATTAACTTATTTAAAGGATAATAGTGTGGTTTTAACCACCCCATATTTAAGTGATTATTCTCTACCTAAATTTAATAATCAAGATATGATATTAAGAAGTTTTAGTGATTATAAAGCATGGTGTAATCTAGTTCATGTTAATTATATAGCTGATTTAAATATGTTAGTTTCGGAAAGTAAAATAAAAGAATTTATAAAGAAAAATGATATTATGATGGATAATCAAATATATGAACTCGCTAATTTAATTAGAAAGGAAAATAAAAAGTTAATTCTTTTAGGAGGACCATCTTCTTCGGGAAAAACAACTAGTACTAAGAAACTTGCTTTATATATGAGTGCTTTAGGTCTTAATCCAATATATTTAGGTTTAGATGATTATTTTAAAGAAAAGGTTGATTCTCCTAAGTTAGAAAATGGTGAATATGATTTTGAATCTATTGATTGTATTGATTTAGATTTATTTAATAAACAATTAACAGATATATTAAATGGAGAAGAAGTAAGTGTTCCAACATATAATTTTATTGAAGGAAAGAAGGAATATAAAGGTAGAATGATAAAATTAAAAGAAAAAGATATTATTCTTATTGAGGGGTTACATTGTTTAAATGAAAAGTTAACAAGTACAATACCACATGATGCAAAGTTAAAAGTGTATATTAGTCCTTTTATGCCGTTATCAGTTGATAGACATAATCATATATCGACAGTTGATATTAGACTTCTTAGAAGAATCGTTAGAGATAATAGAACTAGAGGATATAATGTCCAAGATACACTAGAGTTATGGGATAAAGTGCGTAATGGGGAGACTAAGTATGTTTTTCCATTTACAAATCAAGCAAATGTAGTTCTTAATACAGCTTATACATATGAAATGGGAATATTAAGAGTTTATGCTGAACCACTTTTATATAGTGTCCCGTTAGATTCTAAATATTATAATGAATCAAGAAGATTAATAGATGAACTACAAATGTTTTTTCCAATACCTAGTGATTATTTACCAGATGGAAATATTTTAAGGGAATTTGTAGGAGAAAGTTATTTTGAAAGAGGATAATAATGAAAAAGGTAGTACTATTTATAATAATGTTTATACCAGTAATAATAGTAAATGCGGATGTTCAAGTAAATAATGAAAATTTGAAAGAAGCTTTTAATGAATATAAAAATACTGAACAAAAATTTTCGACAGTTGGTTCAGAATCGGAAGATATATATTTTGATATAGATTTTGATTTTGACAACAATAAATATTATGCAATTAATGGTGATCATAAATATGAAGCTAGTTATGAGTTTATCAATAATGGTGTTAGAGTAAAATATTTATATGATGTTACTAAGGGGCTATCATATGAAGAAGATTCAATAAATTCTGCTAAGCTGTATCTTGGTCAAGTTATGTACCAATTGGTAGAATATATAAATGGAATAAGTTATGATAATACTTATGGATTATTAGCTTCATATTTAGCAATATATGGAGGAGAATTAAATATTAAATCTGATGATAGTGATGAAGTATATGTAATTTATGATGATACTAATGATGGCGTTGAGGTAGATGGCATTACTTCTACATTTATTTGTGGCGAAAATCAAAAATGTGTTCCACAAAACAAATATGGTGATTATGCAGTAGAAATAGCTAAGCATAATTCAAATTTATATACTTCAATGAATGGTAAAAAAAGTGAAGATGGTACTGTAACTGTTAATTATAGTGTGAAAACAGATACAGAAGATAAATTTGAAATGGATTGTATGTTAACTATTTATACAGATGGAAGTTTTGAAAAATTAAAGGCAGCAATTGACGAGTATGATAAGAAAAATAATGAGGGTAACAAAGATACTGGGGATAATAAAGATAATAATGTAGATAATAAAGATGCAAACACTTCTGATACTAATGAATCTAATAAAGATGAAGAAGTAATTGAAAATCCTAAAACAGGAATTATTGATTATATGTTATATTTAATGGTTGTAATGTTTATAGTTTATGGATTATGGCTTGGTATAAAAAATAAAAATATATTTAATAAAATATAGATATGAAAGAGGTTTGAAAATGAAAAAAAGAATAGCAATTAATGGTTTTGGTAGAATTGGAAGAATAGCATATAGAATGCTTCTTGGAAGTAGTGATTATGAAGTAGTCGCAATTAATTCAAGAGGTACAGCTGAAGAAAATGCTTATTTACTTAAATATGATAGTGTTTTTAGAACTTTAGATGAGGATGTAAATGTAACACAAGATGGAATTATAGTTGATACTATGTTTACAAAAGTTTTACAAATAGATGATCCAAAAGATTATCCATGGAAAGAATTAAATGTTGATTTAGTGTTAGAATGTACAGGTGCTTTTACTAAAAAAGAAGATGCATATAAACATATTGAAGCAGGAGCGAAGCACGTAATTATATCAGCACCAGGTAAGGGTGAGATGAAAACAATAGTTTATGGAGTAAATGATAATTTATTAGAACGTAATGATGAGATTATTTCAAGTGCTTCTTGTACAACTAATTGTTTGGCACCAGTTTTAAAATTAATTGAAGATAATATTGGTATAGAATCCGGTTTTATGTCAACTATTCATGCTTATACTAATGATCAAAATACATTAGATGGATCACATAAAAAAGGAATAGAATCAAGAAGAGGAAGAACTGCTGCTTCAAATATTATTCCAACAAGTACCGGAGCAGCTAAAGCAATTGGACTTGTAATTCCAACACTTAGTGGAAAAATGGATGGAGTTGCTTATAGAGTTCCAGTTATAGATGGATCTATGGTTGACGTAACCTTAACATTAAATAGAGAAACAAGTAAAGAAGAACTAAATAATTTATTTAATAATAATCAAAGTAAAGCACTTAAATTTACAATGGATCCAGTTGTATCAAGCGATGTGGTTGGGCTAGCTACTGGTGCCTTAGTTGATGGATTATCTACTAAAGTGTTAGATGTAAATAAGAAACAAATTAAAATAGTTGCTTGGTATGATAATGAATTTGGTTATACTGCTCAAATGATTAGAGTAATGGATAAATTATTAAAGCTATAAAATGAAAACAATAGTAGAATATAATATTACAGGCGATACAAAAGGGATGTTGAGATGTTATCCTAAAAATAATAAAAAAATTAATTTTAAAGAGCTAGTCTGCAATAAATTAAATGGTTATAAAAATTTAGGTAAAGATCATTATAACTTATGGGAAAAATATGATGAATTTATAAATATGGTTAAAGATGATTTAAAAATAGATATAGATTTAAATGATTTAATTAGTAATAAAAATAAATATAACAATATGAAAAATAATTCATCATTTTATACAGAAAATGATTTTAATGAAATAATTACTTTAATAAATAAAGAATATGAAAAAATAATTAAAGAAATTGAAAATAGAACTAGTAAAAGATTTAGAAAAGATTACATATTATTGTAATTTTTTTTTGATGTGGTAGAATATTAGGTATGAGTTATATTAAAGGAAAGTTTAAACATATTATTTTTGAATCAGAATCAGGCTATAGGGTTGGTCTTTTTAAAGTTAATGAAACAGATGATGAAGATATACCAACAAATAAACAAATTACTTATACTGGTTATTTTATGAAAACTAATGAAAATGATACTTATGTGTTAAATGGAAAATATATTTTTCATGATAGATATGGTTACCAATTTAGTACTGATAATTATGAAAAAGTTGTTCCCGAAGGAGAAGATGCAATAATTGATTTTTTAACTAGTTCATTTGTTAAGGGATGCGGAGAAGCAACTTCCAAAAAAATATATAAAGTTTTTGGTAATGATAGTTTATATAAAATTAAAGAAAATAAAAACAATTTGGAATTGGTTGAAGGAATAAATGAGAAGAAGAGAGATCAAATATATAATTCAGTATGTAAATATTTTGATAATGATGCTTTAATAGTTGAACTTAAAAATATGGGATTTAGTGTTAAAGAAACAATGAATTTAATTAATAAGTTTGGTAAAAGAATAAAAGATATAATAAATAAAAATATTTATGATTTAAGTGATGAGGTTAATTTTAAGAAATTAGATGAAATATTTTTAAGTAGTAATGATATAGAAGATGTTCGAAGAGTTAAAGCTTGTTTAATTGAAACTATTAAGTATTTAACATTTAGTACTGGTGATATTTATTTATATAAAGAAGAAATATGCACTGGTTTAAAAAAATTATATGGAATAAATGTAGATATTGATAGTCAAATTAATTATTTATTTAATATTGGTAGAATTGCAGTTAAAGGGGATAAAATATATTTAAAAGAAGATTATGATGATGAAGTGTATATTGCTGATTATTTAACTAAATTATTTAAATTAAGTAGTAGAGTAAGTAATATAGATAGATATATTAATAAGGCAGAAAAGGTTCTTGGTATAAAGTATAATGAAGAACAAAAAGAAGCTATAAGTAAATCATTAATTAATAATATAAGTGTAATTACAGGAGGACCTGGAACTGGTAAAACAACAATTATTAAAGGAATAATTAAAACATACTCACTTATTTATAAAGTTGGTGAACAAGCAATTAAAGATCATGTATTGCTCTTAGCACCAACCGGTAGAGCGGCTAAAAGAATGAGTGAATCAACTGGTTATCAAGCTAGTACTATTCATAGATTCTTAAAATGGGATAAAGAAAATAATGGTTTTAATATAAATGAATTAAATAGTGTGCATTATAACTTAATAATTGTTGATGAATCTTCAATGATAGATAATCATTTAATGGCATCTTTACTTAGAGGATTAGATATATTTAATACCCAAATAGTTTTAGTAGGGGATGAATATCAACTTCCATCTGTTGGACCTGGTTTAATTTTAAGTGATATAATAAACACTAGTATACCACATATTAGATTAGAAAAGATTTATAGACAAAGTGATAAGTCATATATTCCAACTTTTGCTAAAAATATAAAAGATAAAGTTATGGATATAGTTCCTAGTGGTGATGATTTTAGTTTTATATCTTGTGATAATTTAAATATAAAAAGTATTATTGTTAAGTTACTAGATAAAATGCAGGAAAAAAATATTGATGTTAGAAATGTTCAAGTTTTGGCTCCTATGTATAAGGGAGAAAATGGAATTGATAACTTAAATATCTTGTTACAGGAATATTTTAATCCGATTGTTAATAAAAAAGATGAATTAAAAGTAGGTCCTATTACATATAGAGTTGGAGATAAAATGCTTAATTTAGTTAATGATGTTGATAATAATATTTTTAATGGTGATATAGGATATATTTGTTACGTTAATGCGAATTCTAAAAAAGATATATTAAGTATAGATTATGATGGTAATATAGTTGATTATAAAAGAGAAGATTTAATGAGTATTAGTCATGCTTATGCTATTACTATTCATAAATCGCAAGGATCTGAATTTGACTATGTTATTATGCCAATGTCATTAAGTTATAATCGAATGCTTTATAATAAGCTTCTTTATACTGGGGTATCAAGAGCCAAAAAGTCACTTATATTAGTTGGTAGTAAAGACGCATATTTAAGGGCTATAAATAATGATTATAGTTTTAAGAGAAAAACTACTTTAAATGAATTAATTATGAATAAACTTTAAAAATTTGTTCATAATAATAATGGTGATAGAATGAAAAATACAATGATGATGATGGTTGGAGCTGCTGCTGGTATTGGTCTATATATTGGTATGGAGAATCTAACCAAAAATAAAAAGGTAATTAAGCGAAAAATAAATACTTTCATTGATGATACTGCTGATTTAGTTAGTTAAAAAACTATAGAGATTATAATGTTTCTATAGTTTCTTTTTCTATTTGATCAATGTTATTAGTTATAACTTGACTTTTAGCCTTTTCTTCAATTTTAGTATCAGCTTCATCATCAGATTCAATAAGTTTTAATATTTCTTCTAGTGAAGTCTCGCCTGATACTACTTTAAGAAGTCCATCTTGGAATAGAGTAGTTGTTCCTCCTTTACCATAAACTAATCTTCGTAATTCTTTTTTAGGAGAATTAAGTACAATAGCGTCTTTTATATCTTGATTAATAAGCAAAACCTCTTGAATAGCAATACGTCCTTTATAACCTTGATGACAATCTTCACATCCCTTGGCTTCATATATTTCATCAACATCTAAACCAAGATTTTTTTTAAATAATATTTTTTCATATTCATTTGTTTTTCTTAAGGTTCTACATTTTTTACATAATCTCCTAGCAAGTCTTTGAGAAATTATACCTGATAAAGCAGCACCTAATAGGTAACGTTCAACATTCATATCAGTTAAACGTTCAATTGTATTAAGTGAGTTATTGGTGTGGATTGTTGATAAAACTAAGTGTCCAGTTATAGATGCACGAACAGCAATTTTGGCAGTTTCATCATCACGAATTTCTCCAATCATTATAATATCAGGGTCTTGTCTTAAGATGCTTCTTAAGGCAACTGCAAAGGAAAGACCCACATCAGAGTTTACTTGAACTTGGTTAATTCCTTCTATATTCATTTCAATTGGATCTTCTACAGTAATTATATTTGAATCTTCAGTATTAAGTCTTTGCAAAATTGAATAAACAGTAGTTGATTTACCGGTACCAGTTGCACCAGTAACTAAAATAATACCATTAGGTACTTGAATCATTTTTTTAACTTTTTCTAAATTCTCATTACTAAAATCTAATTCTTCTATACCAGCAGCTGACATTTTATAATCTAAAATACGAATAACAATTTTTTCACCCATATTAGTAGGTAAGCAAGAAACACGTAAATCAACATCAATATTATCTAAACTATTTTTAATAGCACCATCTTGAGGAACTCTTGATTCAGTTATGTTCATTCCAGAAATAATTTTAATTCTGGTAATCATATTTTTTTCAACATATAAAGGTACCATACTATAATCTTGTAAGGCACCATCAATTCTTACTCTTATTTTAAGTCCTTCTTCCATTGGATCAAAATGAATATCTGATGCTTTCTTTCTAATTGCATCAACTATTATGGCATTAACAATTTCCGTAATAGGCGTTTCTTCATAATTAAAAACAACAAGTTTAGAGACTGGATCAACTAATTTTTGAGGATTTAAAGTATTATTAATATTTTTTTCTTTATTTATTTTATCTTCTTTCATATCCAATCTCTTTCTATTCTATAAAAAATTATACCAATTTTTCTAATTCTTTTCAATATACTAATGCAAATAAAAATTATGTTTTATGATTAATTTATGATAATGTCTTAAGTAATAACTTTGGAAAATGTCTCAAAGTTAGAGTATAATATATCATTTGAGGTGATATGTAAAATGAGAAGGGTTGAATTAAGAATGAATGAAAAAGAAAAATATGTTATTTTTGATAAATTATCTTAAATGTTAATAATTAGGGCGTATATTCCATTTAAAGATGGTAGAAATTTTGAATGATGGATGTTATCTTTGATTTAAGAAAAGGAGAAGATAAAAATGAATTTAGGTAAAAAAATAGCTGAATTAAGGAAAAATAATAATTTATCGCAAGAAGAATTAGCGGAAAAAGTTGGTGTTGCTAGACAAACAATTTCTAAGTGGAAGACAGGTGATACAACTCCTGATATTAATCAAGTAAAGATTATATCTAAAATATTTAATATAAGTATTGATGAACTAGTAGATAACGATATTAATAGTGTTATAGTTGAGAAGGTTAGTAACACGGAAAAGCTAGCCGGAATTACTATCAAAATATTAAAGGTATTAGGTATAATGTTTATTGTTTTTATTGCTTTGATATTCTTATTTGTTATAATTTTTATGGTTGATATGCCTAGAAATGATTATGAAATAGTAGGTACGACTAAAGTTAGTTGTAACTTAGATAATGAGGAATATCGTTATGAAGCGGAATACAATAAAAATTATCAGGTAATAAATAGTGGTGGAGATGCTTATATTATGAATCATACTGATATTGAAAGTTATGAAGATGTTAATAAGATAGTTGCTCATATAGAAGATTATTTTAAAGAACATGGTGGAAAGTGTACTGTCGAAAATGATAAATAATATTTGTTTGATATAATATAATTAAAAGATAAAACTTATTTGGAGAATGTCTATAAAATTAATCACATTATGTTGAAGTTTAGAATATCAAAAAGAAATGATGAATGTGGTAGAAAAACTTGCCTTAAAAGGGAATTGTGTTTTAACACCAATATATCCATTAAGCAATAATGAAAGAACTGAAAATCAATTAAAGTTATTAAAAGAAGAACATTTTAAAAAGATTGAATTATCTGATGAAATAATGGTAGTTAATGTTAACAATTATATTGGAAATAGTGTTAAATTAGAGACAGATTACGCTAATAAAATAAATAAAAAAATAGCTTTTTATACTGATTATATGAACGGAGAAATAAAATGATTTTAAATATTAGTGGAAGAACTGATATAGTTGCTTTTTATTCCGAGTGGTTTATTAATAGATATAAAGAAGGATTTGTCAATGTTAGAAATCTTTTCAATCCTTAATTAGTAGGTAGAATAAATTTTAAAGATGTTGATTTAATTTTTTTGGTACTAAGAATCCATTGCCAATATTAAATCATTTAAAAGAAATAGATAAACCAATTATTTTTCAAATTACTTTAACTCCATATAAAAACGATATTGAACCAAATGATATAGATAAAAATAAAATAATTGAATCAATCAAAAAACTATCTAGTATAGTAAGAATTGTTAATCTTTATGTTAGATATGATCGTATTTTTATTAGTGATAAATATAATCGTGAATATCATAAAAAAGCTTTTGCTAAAATGTGTTCTTTATTAAATGGATATGTTAAGCAAATTATAGTATAGTTTATAGATTATTATAAATATGTTATGAAAAATTATAATATTTAAAAATATAAAGAATTTACGGAAAATGATTATAAAGAAATAGGTACAAGTTTTAGCGAGATTGCTGGAAATAATATCATGACAGTCCAAACCTGCTTTGAAAAACGCAATTTAACTGAATATGGATTTAAAAAATAGGTTGTTTATCTCATGAACTAGCTTATAAATTAGCTGGTAAAAAATATAAAAATTGGGTTGCTCGTAAAGAGAAAAATGCAATTGTGTCCAAATGGTTGATATAGGAGTCTATAACTCTTGTAAGCATTTTTGTAAGCATTGTTATGCTAATTTTGACGAGAAGATAGTAAATGATAATTTCAAAAAACATAATCCAAAATCTTCATTACTTATTGGTGAACTTGTTAGTGACGGTATTATTAAAGAAAGAACAAATAATAAAGATATTTATGATAACATGTGTTTATTATTTTACTTATTAAATTAGAAGAAGTGATAAATGCTGTTGGAAAACTATATAAAAAACTGAATAAATCGAAGTATATAAAAATTTTTTTTGGTTTTTTGTTTTAAGAATTATTATGGAACTTATTAGTTAATTAAAATGATTAGATTAAATGTAACTAATAAAATAATTATTTGATTTGGAAATACAATAAAAAATTAATCGAAAAAGTAAATGAATAAATTTACATTATGTTTTATAAATGTTATTATTATTTTAGTAGGTGGTAGAAAGTGGCTGAAAGAAGTAGAACTAAAAAAGAAATAGTAGAAATGTTATTAAAAAAGAATCTTGAAAGTAATGATGAAGAAGAATTAATTAATATGTTAATTGATGAACCTATTGCGGTAGATATTGATAAACAAAGTGATATAAATCGTTCTTTTGGAGATAAAGTAGCAGATAAAATAACTGAAGTTGCAGGAAGTTGGAATTTTATAATTGGAATGGTTATTTTCTTATTATTATGGATCATATTAAATATTTATGTATTAGAAAATGCTGATCCGTATCCATTTATATTACTTAATTTATTATTATCATGTATAGCTGCATTACAAGCTCCAATAATTATGATGAGTCAAAATAGAGAAGCAAAAAAAGATCGTTTAAGAAGTTCTAATGATTATAAAACAGATTTGAAAAGTGAACTTATTTTAGAAGAATTACATAGAGAAATAAGCAGGTTAACTGCTAATCAAAATAAAATATTAAAATTATTAGAGGAAAGGGAAGAAGATAAAAAAGATTAAGGAGAAGTTATGAATAAATATTTAATAATATTATTAATTATTTTATGTTCTATTGTGTTACTAGTTATTGTAGATTTAGTTCGTATTTTTACAATTAATAGATTAATTATTGCTATAAAGAAATATAATGTTTATTATTTTATGATTCATATGATTGTATGGAATATTCTGTATTACAAATACAACTTAAAAATAGCAAGTTTTCTTGCATAGGTCCAAAGGAAGTTTAGTACTTCTTTTTGTGTAAATTAGATAGTGTGAAAAGTTTTATGGAAAACTAGCCACATTATGTAAAAAGAT
>ERZ808240.1481-NODE-1481-length-28850-cov-45.156347_pt1 | contig 28850 bp, 17 predicted proteins | sample MGYA00521084_ERZ808240 | MGnify/ENA primary metagenome ERZ808240 (study PRJEB31516, sample SAMN03275571) | gut metagenome | biome: mammalia-associated habitat; material: feces | host: Papio cynocephalus | place: Kenya | collected 2012-08-06 ... | reverse complement strand
TCGACGACATCATCACCTTCAAGCCATTGACCAAGGATCAGATAGCCAAGGTCGTTGAACTTCAGATGAATAGAGTGAAGAAGATGCTTGAGCCACAGGGCTTCGACCTCCGCTGGACTCCAGCCGCCATCAACTACTTGGCAGAGGTAGGTTACGACCCAGAGTTTGGTGCCCGTCCTGTAAAGCGCGCCATCCAAGACTACGTGCTCAACGACTTGAGCAAGAAGATCTTGTCAGAGCAGGTAAGCCGTGAGAAGCCAATCACCATCGACCATACGAAGGATGGAGGTCTGGTTTTTGAAAATAAATAAGCAACTGAATTTCAGTTACTTTCAACACATGATTTGGTGATACACCGAATCATCCCTACGTATCTACTACGTATAGAACGACAAAAGGTTCCCTCGTTAGGAGTAACACCCCAACGAGGGAACTTTTTTTGTTTCACACGTAAGGTACGCTTAGCCCCCTAAAAATTATCGACCCCACCCCATCAATGTTCCTCTAACTTTTATCAAGGCAAAGGACGCTTAGCAACAAAATACCACACAAGATACTTTTTTGCATAATTCCATAGAGATTTCATGCGTTTGCATGATGCCTTTCAGAGGCTATTCCACCGATAGAGGATAGCGGAGCCTACACCTTGCCAAGCCAATAAAAAAATGCCCCGACATCCCGTCGAGGCAGTTCTTACGTTTTTGAATGTTTCAGCAGTTTGTGTTTTTTATGTAGTTATGATCTTTTTTGAAAATCAGTTTGTGTTTCTTTTCAACTGCAAATATAATACAAATAATTGATTTAAGTCAAAAACTTCTCTTTTTTTATGCTAAAAATTCACGTAAACGTTTGCGGTATTTGCTTTTTTTTCGTTTTTCCCTACAAGCCTTTTTCTTAAAAAAAGCATAAATTATACAGCTATTATTCCATAAAAATAGCTTTTTTTATTAACTTTGCACCTATTATATAATAACAAGCTAATCAATGAAGGAATTTGTCATCTCAGAAGTCAAGGCGGAAACAGCCGTCCTCGTGGGTCTTGTCACCAAGGAGCAGGACGAAGCCAAGACCAAGGAGTATCTCGACGAGCTGGAGTTTCTTGCCGATACGGCAGGAGCAGTAACCGTCAAGCGGTTCACGCAGAAGGTCGTCGCACCCAACCAAACCACCTATGTGGGAAAAGGAAAACTCGAGGAAATCAAGCAATACATCAAGGAAGAAGAGGAAGAAGACCGTGAAATAGGAATGGTCATCTTCGACGACGAACTGTCCGCCAAGCAGATACGCAACATAGAGAACGAACTGCATGTAAAGATTCTCGACCGCACGTCGCTCATCCTCGACATCTTCGCCATGCGTGCGCAGACTGCCGCTGCCAAGACGCAGGTGGAGTTGGCGCAATATCGATATATGTTGCCACGACTACAACGCCTGTGGACTCACCTCGAACGCCAGGGCGGTGGCTCGGGCTCGGGTGGCGGCAAAGGCTCGGTGGGACTTCGTGGACCAGGCGAGACACAGCTGGAGATGGACCGCCGTATCATCCTCAATCGAATGAGCCTGCTGAAGGAACGCCTTGCCGAGATAGACAAGCAGAAGAGCACCCAGCGCAAGAATCGTGGCAGGCTCATCCGCGTGGCTCTCGTGGGCTATACCAACGTGGGCAAATCCACCATCATGAACCTCCTGAGCAAGAGCGAGGTGTTTGCCGAGAACAAGCTTTTCGCCACCCTCGACACCACCGTGCGCAAGGTAGTGGTCGAGAACCTGCCCTTCCTTCTGGCCGACACCGTAGGATTCATACGCAAGTTGCCTACCGACCTGGTGGATTCCTTTAAGAGCACCCTCGACGAGACTCGCGAGGCCGACCTGCTGTTGCACGTGGTCGACATCTCGCACCCCGACTTCGAGGAGCAGATACAGGTGGTGGAGAACACACTGAAGGAACTGGGATGCGCCGACAAGCCTTCGATGATTATCTTCAACAAGATAGACAACTACTCATGGGTGGAGAAAGACGAGGACGACCTCACCCCCATGCAGAAGGAGAACATCCCGCTGGAAGACCTGAAGAAGACATGGATGGCGAAGCTCAACGACGACTGCCTCTTCATATCGGCCAAGAACAAGGAGAACATCGACGAGTTTCGTGAGGTGCTCTACAAGAAGGTGCGCGAGCTGCACGTGCAGAAGTACCCCTACAACGACTTTTTGTACCAGGACTACGACAACATGACCGAATAAAGAACAGCCCCCTTCTATGTCCGGGGGGCTAAAACATCATACGACAATGAACGACTACAGACCCCTGACCTCGGAAGAAATAGAGGCATTGCAACACAACGGATGCTGGGCGGAAGACTGGACATCCGTCAACGTGGCCGAAGATTTCGCCCCGGAGCACATGCAACAAGTAACCCTCTATGGCGAGGTGAACATCGGCAGCTTCAACAAGAGCATCGAGGTGAGCCCTGGCTTCATGAAGCACACGGGCATCAAGAATGCCACCTTGCACAACGTGACCATCGGCGACGACTGCCTCATCGAGAATATAGGAACGTTCATCAACAACTATACCATCGGCGACGAATGCTACCTCTGCAATGTGGCCACCATCGAGACCACCGAAGGAGCTACCTATGGCGAGGCCAACACCATCAGCGTGCTCAACGAGGCCGGCGAGGGCAACATCATGCTGTACAGCGACCTGAGCAGCCAGATGGCGGCGCTCATGGTACGCCATGCCGGCGACAAGGAGGCAAGGGAACGAATCTTCCAACTGGTGAGGAAGGACGTGGGCCGCAGGATGCCCGAACGCGGTCTGATAGGCAACAACGTCAAGATAACCAACACCAAGGAGATAACCAACTGTATCGTCAACGACTATTGCGAGGTGAGCGGAGCCGAACGGCTGAGCGACTGCACCCTGCTGGGCAATGCCTCATGCAGCGTATACGTCGGCACGGGCGTCATCGCCGAGAACAGCATCATCGACTATGGGGCCAGCATCACCAACGGAGCCAACCTGCAAGACTGCTTCGTGGGCGAAGCCTGCCAGATAAGCAATGGGTTCTCGGCGTCGGCATCGGTGTTCTTTGCCAACTCGGTGATGAGCAATGGCGAGGCTTGCGCTGCCTTCTGCGGTCCCTTCTCGGCCTCGCACCACAAGAGCAGCTTACTCATCGGCGGGCAGTTCTCGTTCTACAACGCAGGCTCAGCCACCAACTTCAGCAACCATGCCTACAAGATGGGCCCCATCCACTGGGGTGCCCTACAGCGAGGCTCCAAGACCGCCAGCGGCTCGTATCTCTTCATGCCTGCCCACATCGGCGCCTACTCGGTGTGCCTGGGCAAGATGATGAGTCATCCCGACACTCACCTTTTCCCCTTCTCGTATGTTTTCGGCGAAGGCGAAAAAACTATCCTCATACCAGGCAAGAACCTGACCACGGTAGGCTTCTACCGCGACATCAACAAATGGCCCAAGCGCGACTTGCGCCCCATGGAGCATCGCAAGAGCCTCATCAACCAAGACTGGCTCTCGCCCTTTGTCATACAGCAGATGATGGAAGGCAGAAGAATACTGAAGGCACTGGCCAACACCTGCGGCAAAGACTGCACCGAATACCAATATCACGGGCTCAGCTTTCCGGGCAAGTCGCTCGCACGAGGCATCTCTTATTACGACTCGGCCATCAACATGTTCCTGGGACAGGCGCTGCAAGAAGCCAAGAGCCATCAGGACACCAACGAGTCGGGATGCCTTTGGGATGCCGACGAGACAAACCTACGAGAAGGCGAGCTCGCCCCATGGATCGACCTTGCGGGTATGTTGCTCACCCAGCGACAAGAAGACGAGATGGTACAAGCCCTCAAGACCGACCAATACGAGGACATTGGCGACCTATCCGAAGCCCTGGAGCAAGCCCACGCCGAGTATAAGGCTCGCAAGCAGGACTTCGCCCAAAGACTCATCCAGCAGCTTTATGCCGATGCCGACAGCGTCGAGGAGCGCAACGAGCTCATCAAGCGCAACGCCACGACCGCCACGACGAGATGGACAGAGGACATCAAGAAAGACGCCAAGAAGGAATACCTCATGGGCGATGTCGAAGAAGACACCTACCAACATTTCATCAAGAGCATCATTTAAACATTTCAAAAACATAAAATTATGAATTTAAAATCAACCATGTTGGCTGCTCTCCTAGCCATGGGAGCCTTCAGCGCCAACGCCAAGGACTACCATTACACCACCGTGCCTGGCGATGCAATGCAGACCCGCATCTACACCCTCGACAACGGGCTGAAGGTGTACATGTCAGTGAACAAGGAGAAGCCCCGTTTGCAGGCCAACATCGCCGTGAGAACAGGCTCGCGCAACGACCCAGCCGAGACCACAGGCCTGGCACACTACCTGGAGCACCTCATGTTCAAGGGCACCCAGAAATTCGGCACCACCGACTACGCCAAAGAAAAGCCATACCTCGACGAGATTACCCGCCGCTATGAGACTTACCGCAAGCTCACCGACCCTGCACAGCGCAAGCAGGCTTACCACGAGATTGACTCCATCTCGCAGTTGGCAGCCAAATACTTCATCCCCAACGAGTACGACAAGTTGATGACCAGCATCGGCAGCGAGGGCACCAACGCCTACACCAGCAACGACGTGACTTGCTATGTGGAGAACATCCCCAACAACGAGATTGAGAACTGGGCCAAGGTTCAGAGCGACCGCTTCCAAAACATGGTGATCCGTGGCTTCCACACCGAGCTGGAGGCCGTATACGAGGAGAAGAACATCTCCATGGCCAGCGACGGCACCAAGGAGTTTGCCGCTCTGTGGAAGTTGCTCACCCCCACCCACCCTTATGGCACACAGACCACCATTGGCGAGCAGGAGCACCTCAAGAACCCAAGCATCATCAACATCCAAAACTACTTCCACCGCTACTATGTGCCCAACAATGTGGCCATTATCCTCGCCGGCGACTTCGATCCCGACAAAACAATTGCCATCATCGACAAATACTTTGGCGAGTGGAAGAAGAGCGACAACCTCTCTCGTCCTGAGTTTGGCACACAACCCGACATAACAGTCGTCAAGGACACAACCGTGGTGGGCAAGGAAGCCGAGAACGTAATGCTCGCTTGGCGATTCAAGGGCAGCAACGACGTACAGAGCAACGACATGCTCGATGTCATCAGCGACATGCTTGCCAACGGCAAGGCCGGACTGATGGAGGTTGATCTGGAGCAGAAGATGAAACTGGCCTCGGCCGGTGCATTCAACTACGGATTGCACGACTACTCTGCATTCATCGTAGAGGGATTGCCCAACAAGGGACAGAAGCTGGAAGACACACGTGCCCTGTTGCTACAGGAAATGGACAAGTTGCGCCGTGGCGAGTTCGACGACGACCTCTTGCCTTCGGTCATCGCCAACAAGAAGTTGAATTTCTACAAGGGCCTCGACAACAATAACAACCGTGCCAGCATCATGGTCGACGCATTCATCAACGACCAGAACTGGAAAGACGTGGCCCAGCAGCTCGACCGCCAGAGCAAGTTCACCAAGAAGGACATCGTCGACTTTGCCAACAAGTATCTGCGCGACGACAACTTCATTTGCGTATACAAACGCATGGGCGAGGATACCACTCTCAAGAAGATAGAAAAGCCTATCATCACTCCTATACCTGCCAACCGCGAGTATGAGAGCGCATTCGTCAAGGAAATCAAAAACTCGCAGGTGGAGCCTATCCAGACTCAGTTCCTCGACTTCAAGAAAGACCTAACCGTGGGCAAGACCAGCAAGAAGTTGCCTCTCATCTACAAGCAGAACACACAGGATGGCTTGTTCAACCTCGTATTCCGCTATGAGTTCGGTGACGAGGACGACATCCGCTACAGCTATGCCGCCAACTACCTCAACTACATCGGCACCGACAAGATGACCGTATCTCAAATCAAGCAGGCTTTCTATAAGTTGGCTTGCAACTACAGCGTAAGCCAGGGGAGCAAGAGCCTCTCTATCAGCCTCAATGGTCTGAACGAGAACTTGCCTGCAGCCCTCAAGCTCCTGGAGAACGTATTGCACAATGCCAAGGCAGACAAGGCTTCATGGAACCAGTTTGTTGACCTTATCGAAAAGGAACATGCCGACTCCAAGACCAACCAAAGAGCCAACTTCAGCTATCTATGGGCCTACTGCACATACGGCCCCTACAACCCTATGCGCAATGGCATCAAGACCGACGAACTGCGCAAGATGAACCCACAGGCTCTCATCAACCTTTTGGGTGATTTGGATAACATCGAGCACACCGTACTATACTACGGTCCTTACAGCGAGAAGCAGCTCAGTTCGCTCCTTGCCAAGGAGCACAAGACCCCTGCCAAGTTGGCCGCCGTGCCACAGGGCAAGGAATATAAGATGGAGCAGGTTAACACCAACGAGATTTACATCGCTCCTTACGAGGCAAAGAACATCTACCTGCGCCAGTACCAGAACGAGGGCAAGCCTTTCAATGCCGACAACGCTGCCTTGGTGGGCATGTTCAACGAGTACTTCGGCGGCGGCATGAATGCCATCGTCTTCCAGGAGCTTCGCGAAACCCGTGGCTTGGCTTACAACGCTGGTTCTTACTATGTTCGTCCAGGACGCAAGGATGACACCGAGTATTTCTTTACTCACATCATCTCGCAGAACGACAAGATGATGGACTGCATCCACACATTCAACGACATCATTAACAACTTGCCACAGAACGAGGCTTCCTTCAACCTGGCTAAGCAGAGTCTCACGAAGAGCTTGCAGAGCATTCGCATTACCAAGGCTGGTGTCATCGACGCTTACCTCAACGCTAAATTCAAAGGCATCGACTACGATCCCAACAAGAAGCTCTACGAGATGTTGCCTTCTATCACACTACAGGACATCACCAACTTCGAGAAGCAGAACATCGTAGGCAAGCCTTTCCGCATGGTTATCCTCGGCGACGAGAAGAACCTCGACATGAAGTCGCTCGAAAAGATTGCTCCTGTCAAGAAACTCACACAGGAGGAAATCTTCGGTTACTAAACATTATACAGGAGTCTTGCGGGGAGCTATCTCTCTGCAAGACCACCTTGCGAGAAATAATCAACTATTTTTTAGTATAAGAATATATGGCAAAAACTCCAGATTTTAAGTACGCTCCAATGTTCCAACTTGGAGAGGACAAGACTGAGTATCGCTTGCTTACCAAGGAAGGCGTAAGCACAGCAGAGTTTGAGGGTAAGACTATCCTCAAGGTTTCTAAGGAAGCATTGACCTTGCTCGCACAGCAGGGTTTCCACGACGTAGAGTTCATGCTCCGTCGTGAGCACAACGCTCAGGTGGCTAAGATTTTGAAAGACCCAGAGGCATCTGAGAACGACAAGTATGTGGCTCTCCAGTTCCTCCGCAACGCAGAGGTGGCTGTAAAGGGCATCCTCCCATTCTGCCAGGACACGGGTACCGCCATCATCCACGGCGAGAAGGGTCAGCGCGTATGGACCGACTTCGAGGACGAAGAGGCTTTGAGCCGTGGTGTCTACAACACTTACACCCAGGACAACCTCCGCTATTCACAGAATGCTCCTCTCAACATGTATGATGAGGTGAACACTCGTTGCAACCTCCCTGCACAGATCGACATCGAGGCAACAGAGGGCGATGAGTATCGTTTCGTAATGGTTGCCAAGGGTGGTGGTTCTGCCAACAAGACTTACTTCTACCCTATGACCAAGGCTACCATCCAGAACGAGGGCACACTCCTCCCATTCCTCGTAGAGAAGATGAAGAGCCTCGGTACAGCGGCTTGTCCTCCTTACCACATCGCCTTCGTTATCGGTGGTACTTCTGCCGAGAAGAACCTCTTGACCGTGAAGCTCGCTTCCATCAAGTACTACGATGAGTTGCCTACCACTGGCGATGAGACAGGTCGTGCATTCCGTGACATCGACTTGGAGAACAAGCTCCTCGAAGAGGCTCACAAGATTGGCTTGGGTGCTCAGTTTGGTGGTAAGTACTTGGCTCACGACATCCGTGTGATTCGTTTGCCACGTCATGGTGCCAGCTGTCCTATCGGTATGGGCGTAAGCTGTTCTGCCGACCGCAACATCAAGGCTAAGATCAACAAAGACGGTATCTGGTTGGAGAAGATGGATGACAACCCATCAGAGTTGATTCCTGAGGAGCTTCGCAAGCCAGGCGAGGGTGCCAAGGGAATCGAGATCGACCTCGACAAGGGCATCAACGCAGTACGTGCAGAGTTGACCAAGTATCCTGTAAGCACACGTGTCAGCTTGAAGGGTACCATCATCGTGGCTCGTGACATCGCTCACGCTAAGCTCAAGGCTCGTTTGGACGCTGGAGAGGACTTGCCACAGTACTTCAAGGATCACCCTATCCTCTATGCCGGACCAGCCAAGACTCCAGAGGGTTATCCATGTGGCTCTATGGGACCTACCACAGCCAACCGTATGGACCCATACGTTGACGAGTTCCAGGATCACGGTGGTAGCCTCGTGATGATTGCCAAGGGTAATCGTGGTCAGGTGGTAACAGACGCCTGCAAGAAGCACGGTGGCTTCTATCTCGGTACCATCGGTGGTGTTGCCGCCGTTCTCTCTCAGAGCAGCATCAAGAGCATCGAGTGCGTAGAGTACCCAGAGCTCGGCATGGAGGCTATCTGGAAGATTACCGTAGAGGACTTCCCAGCATTCATCCTCGTAGATGACAAGGGCAACGACTTCTTCAAGCAGTTGAAGCCTTGGACACCTTGCAAGGAATGCCAGAAGTAACATACACCTATTTATATAGTAACATACACCTTTTATATATAAACTCTCGAACGGCTCGTACGTTCGGGAGTTTTTCATATACTTCCATCACACACATAGACGCTTGGCACAGAAAGGAGAGTATTGAGAGAGTATTTCTTCAACTGAAAAAACTTGTTTTTTACCAACAAAGAAGAGAGTTTCTCAAATTTTATTTATATCTTTGCCACATCTTGTTGAGGACTCATTTGATTTTTATAGCAACACTAAGTTAAGTGAATCTCACAGCAAGGCAAAGCCCATAGCAATATTTTGTTGCTCTGGTGCTTACAATAAAAATAAAATGATAGTGTTGCAAAGTTTATGATTATGAGAAAGTGGTTTTTTATGCTTCTTGCCATCCTGCCGTTTAGGGTGGCACAAGCACAGAATGTCGAAGTAACACTAAACAACGGTAGTGTTGTGAAAGGAGAAACTTCCCTTTATTCTTTTTATGTAGACAACGCCCACGAGATTAGAGTGAAGGATAAGGCGAGTGACGAAAAGTCGGATTTCACCTCTACCGATGTAAAAAGAATAAAATTCTATGACAAGAAGGCCAAAGAATGGACAAACTGGATTCCGATGGTTGCACAGATGGGACTGAGCATGTCCTATAAAAAAGAGCCAAAGCTCTACAAAAATCCCGTATTTCTTCAGCCTGTCTATGAGGGGAAAAGCATTTCCGCCTATATCCACTACACAAGTACAGCTACCCATGTGAAATCGGGAAGCATCTACGGATTTGGCATCATGTTTTATTACAAAGCCAAGAATGACGACTTTGCGAGAACCTATTATTTTAATGATAACAGTGTTACAATTGGAATCGGTCAAAAGACCATGCTGAAAAGGTACTTTAAGGAATATCCGCAAATAAATGAAATTCTCAAAGACCTCAGCATGAAAGAGTTTCGTAAAGACCCTGCGCTGTTAGTCAAGAAACTCGATGAAATGCTAAAATAACAAACGCCTTGCAATCGAGGTAATAAGAGGATAATGACATTCGATTTATGGAGAAGACAAGGAATCAGAAAAAAAACAACAAGCAGACCCGGCAGTTGGTGCTTTGGATTGGCGCATTGGCCGTTGGCACCGTGTTGGGAGTGCTGGGCATCGAATGGCTCGATGGATTGATGAACTTCATCGCCACGGTTTATACCCGGCTGTTCCAACTCTTGGCGGTACCTACCATCGCCTTGGCGGTGGTGACGACCTTGTCGTCGCTTGGCAATCAAGCCGACACGGGAAAGATATTCCGTCATGCCATCGTCTACACCTTGCTAACAACAATAGCCGCGGCGGCTGTCGGACTGGTGCTCTACAACATCGTGTCTCCAGGCTATTTGCCATCGACAGTGGTACAGAGTGGAATGGCAGACCTGCCGCAGAATCTGGGCGAGACATCTTATTACGACCATATTCTTGGAGTAATACCCAACAACATCATCAAACCCTTTGCCGAGGGCAACGTCTTGTCCATCTTGATATTGGCAGCCGCAGCCGGCATCGCCCTGGCAAAGATGCCACAGACAGACAAGAAAGAGGTGGTTGTAAAAGGATTGTTAGGCTTGCAAGACCTGATCTTCATGCTCATCCATGGTTTGATATGGACATTGCCAGTGGGCATCATTGCCTTTGCAGCCCAACTGTCGGCACAATTCTCCGCCGGCATCGTAATGGAATCGATAGGCAAATATGTAGCAGTCATCGTGGGTGGCAACGTCCTCCAGTCCTTCATCGTGCTTCCGCTCTTCCTCCTGGCAAAGGGGTTGAACCCTATCCGCACATTAGGCAAGATGATGCCTGCGGTGTTGATGGCACTTTTTACGAAAAGCTCCGCCTCCACCCTGCCTGTCACCATGCAGACGGCAGAGGATAGGCTGGGAGTATCCCCCAAGGTGTCGCGCTTCGTACTGCCTATCTGCACCACCATCAATATGAATGGCTGCGCCGCCTTCATCCTTGTCACCTCACTCTTTTTGATGCAGAATGGCGGCATAGCCTTGCCCTGGAGCACGATGGTGCTCTGGCTCTTCATTTCCGTATTGTCAGCAGTTGGCAACGCCGGCGTTCCCATGGGTTGTTATTTTCTCACCCTCTCCCTCATGTCGGGCGTGAACGCACCTATCGGCATCATGGGCATCATCCTGCCCATCTATACCATCATCGACATGATAGAAACGGCCGAGAACGTGTGGTCGGACTCCTGTGTATGTGCGATGGTGGACAAGGACATCCGGAGATGAGCGAACACAAAATCATCCACATCGACATGGATGCCTTCTTTGCATCGGTTGAGCAAAGAGACAACCCCGACCTTCGAGGCCAGCCCATAGCGGTAGGCTTCGACGGTCCACGTGGCGTGGTTTCCACAGCCAGCTACGAGGCGCGACGCTTCGGTGTTCATTCCGCTCAGTCCATCGCACAGGCCAAGCGTCTCTGCCCGCAACTTATCATCGTACCCTCCCGCCATGACCACTACAAGGAGGTGTCTGCCAAAATACACCGCATCTTCCAGGAATATACCGACCTCATCGAGCCTCTCTCCATCGACGAAGCCTTTCTCGATGTCACACACAACAAGAAAGGCATAGAGTTGGCTGTAGACGTGGCACGCGAAATCAAAGAACGAATCAAAGCCGAGACTGGACTTACCGCATCGGCAGGCATCAGCTATTGCAAGTTCCTCGCCAAGGTGGCTTCCGACTATCGCAAGCCCGACGGCATCTGTACCATCCATCCCGACAAGGCACTCGACTTCATCTCGCAATTGCCCGTAGAAGACTTCTGGGGCGTAGGCAAGAAGACCCTGCAGAAGATGCACTACATGGGCATTTACCGGGGAGCCGACCTTCGCAAAGTATCCGAGCGGCATCTCGTCGAGGTATTTGGCAAGGCAGGCCACATCTTCTACAATTTCGCCCGGGGCATAGACAATCGTCCCGTGGTAACCTACCGCGAAAGAAAATCCGTGGGTTGCGAGCAAACATTCCTGGAGGACATCTACCTCAAGTCAGCCGTCATCATCGAACTTTACCACACGGTACTCGAACTCGTCAGCCGCATCGCCAAGAATGAATTTGAGGGCAGGACATTGACTTTGAAGGTGAAATACGCCGACTTCACCCAGATAACTCGTAGTTTTTCACAAGACAAGATACTGAAAAAGAAAGCTGACATTCTTCCCCTCGCCAAGCGATTGCTCAAGCAGGTGAAGTACTCCTCCGCCCGTCCTATCCGCCTCTTAGGTCTCTCCGTGAGCAATGCCACTTCGGAAGAGGCTCGCAAGGAAGACAAGGAGAACAGTATCCACAAACCTGAATACGTCGAGCTATGGCTGGAATTTGAGGATGAAGATCGCCTCTGACTACTCGCTAAACTTCATTCCATAGGTTCTAAGCTCCATCTATCAAGCCTTTTTGTTAATCATACCAAATAAAAGCACGTTTTCTTTTATTTTTATTTGGTATGATTAACAAAATCACTCTCTTTGCAGAGAATTTTAAGTACAACTAATAAAAATGTGCTTATGATACGACTTATCAACCGTCCAAGCTATACTGAACGCATAGCTCCGTTCATCAACAAGAACATCATCAAGGTGCTCACCGGTCAACGACGAGTAGGAAAAAGTTGCATTCTTCGACAAATACAAGAGCATATCAAGAAGACTCTGCCCACCAGCAACACCATTTGCATCAACAAAGAGTTGGAAGAGTTTTCTTTCATCCGTACTCACGAAGACTTATCCCAATACATATCAGAGCATCTAAAAGAAGGCATTGCCAACTATCTTTTTATAGACGAAGTACAAGACATACAAGGTTTCGAGAATACCTTACGAAGCCTACAGGCGCAAGACGCTTGTGACATTTTTATCACAAGTAGCAATGCCACCATGCTTTCCAGCGAATTATCCACCTATCTGTCAGGCAGATATGTGGAATTTCATATCTATAGCTTAACCTACAAAGAATTCTTAGAATTTCACAAGATAGATGCTTCCACCAAAAGCTTGCGCAACTATCTCACCTTTGGAGGGTTGCCTTACCTGAGCAACTTGCCACTTGAGCAAGATATCGCATTTGAATATCTGCGCAATGTCTATTCCACCATCATGCTCAAAGACGTTGTAAAACGTAAGGGTATCAGAAATGTAGATTTCCTCGAAACATTGGCGATATATACCGCCGACAATGTAGGCAACCTTTTCTCCGCCAACAACATCAGTCGCTATCTCAAGTCCCAACATGTCAACATATCAGCCCTGCAGGTCATCAACTATCTGAAAGCACTTCAGAACGCCTATCTCATCCATAAAGTCAGACGCATCAACGTCAATGGTCTTCATACCTTTGAAATTGGAGACAAATATTACTTCGAGGACTTAGGCTTGCGCAATTGCCACTTTGGATTCTCGATGCAAAAGGATATTCACAAACTGATGGAAAATGCCATTTTTCTACACCTTTCCCAACAACATTACGAGGTATTCACAGGACAACAAACTGCAGGAAAGGAAATAGACTTCGTAGGTCGCAAAGGCGATGAAGTCGTATACATCCTGTCCTCTTATCTCTTAGGTGACGAAAAAGCGAAAGAAAGAGAATTTGGTAATCTCCAATCCATCCGCAACAATTATCCAAAGTATGTGGTCAGCCTTGATGAATGGACCAGCGGAAGCAGTGTAGATGGCATCAAACATATACACCTTGGTGAGTTCCTAATAGATTTTTAAAGTACTCCTCCGCCCGTCCCATCCGCCTCTTAGGTCTCTCCGTGAGCAATGCCACAAGCGAGGAAGCCAAGAAAGAATAAAAGCAAGAATAAACCAATTAGAACCAAAGAAACTATTTAAGAGAAGTCTTGTGTGTTTCTTCATCCTTCATGCTTTCTCAAAGAAAGCGAATAGGCTCATCCCCCCAATAGGAGATGAGCCTCGCAAAGTTATGGTATATGAAAAACGATGTGTCTTATCAACAACCTAAGCAAACAATTACAGAATCATCACTAAATCAATACTGGCGTATTTTCAGGTTGCTTATCTTCACGTTGGCACCATTGTAGCTGTTGATACTCCAGCAGTTCTTCTGAATGCCATAGATACGGTTGGTGTAGCTGCAAACGTCATTGACGTACATCACACAGATGCTGTTGTCGGTGTATATGGTGATGTTGTACACATTGTCGGAAGGACGTGCAAACACGTAGCCATCAATTCCTGCGATGAAGCCTTTGCCCTCTTCACCCTCTTCCTCGAAGTTCACTTTGCGGGCGTTCTCGCTCTCTGGGTTGACAACCATGGTGTAATACATCTTGGAGTCAGATCCACGAACCAAGGAAATGCCGAACTTATCCATTTTGTTGGAAGTGGTGACAGTGAAACTTATCTTGTTGTGGCTGCCCAAACGCCCCATCAGCATATAGGCATCAGACTGTTCGCCATTGCCAGCAAGCGTATAGACCCCATTGTCCTCGGTCATGTTCTTGCTCTCCTTCACCTCCACGGCTGCATCCTGGTTGTACTTCTCGCTCACGGCATCAATCTGTCCGAGCGTCAGCGTACCGTCCTCGTGCTGGATGAGCTTATAGCACATTAGGTTTCCACCCCACTCAGGCTCGGCAGGCGAAGCACCCACGGCAGTATTGTCCCTGCCGCTTCTGGTAGGGCACCACCCCCAAAGATAGCGGTTGGTTCCATCGCTGGCAGTCTTGCCAGCATAGAGACCACGGCTGTCGAGAAAGCCTTCGTGACCATCGGGCCAAATACCTGCGTCATTGGCCGTGCAGGCCTTCAACTCTTCGAGCGTTCTTCCCTTGAAGTACTGTACACGGCGCACGGCATGATGAATCTCGCTGTACACCAAGTACCAGTAGTCGCCTATTTTGAAGAGGTCGGGACACTCGTAGAAGCGATCCCACATCATGGTCATGAACACGCCATTGTCGATCCAGTTTTTCAAGTCGTCTGAAACGAACTCAGCCAAGCTGCCTTTGCCACCCTTCTTAGTGGAAACGAGCATGTGATATTTGCCGTCATCACCCTTGAATACGAATGGATCACGAAAATCCGTCTTGTCATAGCCAAAGTCCTCGCCTTTGAGCAGGAAGGTACGATCCTTTGTCCATGTCTTGAAGTCGGACGAAGTAGCCACCATCACAGCCTGCGCACTCTCGTCGGCTGTAGGCAAATACTTGTTGCCAGTATAGAAGGTATAATAAAGCTTGCTTGCCTCATCATAGACGGTAGAGCCAGTACCGATGGCTGCATCCTGCGACTTCTTGGTGCCGCAAGGAATCAGCTCGCCCAAAGAAGTGTAGTGGGCGGCATCCTTGGTACTTACCCCCCAAATGGGGTGGTAAGTGCCTTCTGGATTAGGACGGAAGTCCTGCAAATACAATATCTTGAACTCGCCTGCCACGGGGTCGAAGAAAGGCATAGGGTCGCCCACATAGCCAACGGCTGGCTTGTAGTAAGTATCCTGCATGGCTGCATCGGCAGAGTAGAAATAGCTGGTGGTAGACCAGTCTTTCTGCTCCAGCGCAGCATCGATGTCACTACATGAGGTGAGTGGCATGGCAAGGCAAGATACCAATATGATAGAACTTAACATAGTTTTCATGTCTGCTTGAATTTTTTATTTATTCATAAGATAATCGAAAGCATTTTTGGTCAGGATAGCTACGTTGGCATGGAACTTCTCTGTGAATGCTCCCACGCTGTACCAGTCGTAGCAACCTGATCCGATACAGAGCGTCTTGCCCGATGTACCATCCGATGGGAATTCCCATACCACGATGGCACCGTCGCCACCATAGCCCAGGTCGATGCCGCCAGTCTTGTCGCGCCAGTCCTGATAGGTAGCATATCCACCCCAATCGGCACCAATATGCCATTGGGCAGTAGAGTTGGTGATGCGATAGTCGGCATCTGTGGTATAAACACAGTTGGCATCATCGCCTTTCACAAGTCCTTGATAGAGGGCATGGTCAGAGTGGTAGCCACCAGCATCGTTGCCCATCTTGAAGTCCCAAGCCCCCGAACAGGTCTCGGCATCGTTCTCTACCTGTCCCCAGCAGTTGTTTGGCACACTGCCATCCTTGGCAATGCCCAATTCGCCCGGCATATTGGTGGCATAACGGGTGAAGAGAAACGAACCACCAGCCTTGTAGTAGTCTCTCAGCACAGCCTGTGCTGCGATAGCCTCGGGAGCAGCTTTCTCAAAGGCATTTTTGCCATCCACGCCGCCATCCTTGTGGAAGTGCCACCATATGACCTTGCACTCGCTCAGGTCTACATTACCGTTCTTCACATCCTCGAAAGAGGCATAGAGCGAGTTGTCGATGTTTTTGAGCATCCACTGGCAAGCAGCCAACTCTTCTGGGTTCAGTTCTTCCATGGTCAATGGCAATCCCACATAAACAGCCGAAGGCTTGCCTATCTGCTTCACGGTCACGATGTAGGTACTTGTAGCAGTATTGTTGGTCACGGTATAAGCCACAGGATTGGTAAAGTCTTGCGGAAGTCCGGCAGCTGGAGAAACCGTTGCATTCTCGCTGATGGTGATGGCAGGAGTCAGCTTGGTGATGTCTACCGTCTTTGGCACGTTCACCGTGATGGTCTTGGCAACCTCGTTGATGGCACCTGTATAAAGGTCGTTCACCTTGAATGAGAGAATCTTGGCCTCGTCGCGCTTTGCCACGAGCGTCCAGTCGAGGAACACATCGCCGTTCTTTACACGCAAGGTCTGTGGCGTAAGCATGTTCATCTTGTCGCCCACCCTGGCATCGCATGCAGCTCCATCGCTCAAGGTGAGTTTGCTCACCTCCATCTGTTTAACATCGTAAGTCTCGGGCACACGCACGGTAATGGTACGGGTTGTCTTGTCTACAATTCCATCATAGTTGTCGAGCGCCAGTTCCTCTATGGAGCAGCCGCCCTGCAACTGTAAGTCTGATACATTATCTTCACTGCATGCAGCGAGGGCGAATATGCCCATCAATATAAATAATAGCTTTTTCATTTTTACCATCCTCCTATGTTCTGTGTGTAATGTCCATCAGATGCAGCCACCTGCGAGAAAGGTATCGGAAGATACTCGTTCTTGTTGGCAGTAAAGTGGGCAGCCTCATAGATGGAGCAGTGCTTGGTTTCCTCGGCAAAGTACTTGTTGAGCACCTGCTCTGCCTCACCCCATCTTACGAGGTCGAAGAAACGCTCGCTCTCCATACCCATTTCCAAACGGCGTTCCATCTTTACCATCTTCAGAGCCTCAGCCTGACTGTAAGAGCCTGTATAAGTGGAAATGTTGAATTTCACGCCATAGTCGGCAGGATAGTTGACTATCATACCTGTGCTCTGCTTAGCACGCTGGCGAATCTGATTGACCAGCTTGACAGCCTCGGCAGGAACGTCCAGTTGCGCATACGCCTCGGCGCGCTCCAAGAGCACATCGGCATAACGGAACACGATGCGATTCATTGATGTGCCCCACCAAGAGCCCTTCACCAAATAGCCGCAATCTGGGTCCACATTCTGCTTCAAGGTTACATAGTAACCATAGAGGCCATTCGAACGACTCCATGTAGAGCTTGTCTCCATCATATATTTCGGATTAAACTCGTAAGGTAAGCCGGGGATGCCAACGGTAAGGAACAAACGGGGGTCGGCATCCTGTGTCAGGTCATAGTCCTTATTGTTGAAGGTATCAAAGAAAGGATGGCCGTCGGCATCGGTACGATAGGCGTTCACCAGATTCTGGCTGGGCTTGTAGAAGTCGCAACCACCATCGGTGACACCAGGAATGTTGGGCACTATCAAACCATAGCTCCAGTTCAGGTTTCCATACTTCGTACCATCGTTGATGGAGTATTGCATGGCCCAAATGCTCTCCACGCCGTTCTCGTACTCTGTCTCGGGGCGGAAGTTGTTGTGGAAGTCGGGCTCAAGACCGAAACCACCTTCGCTATAGATGTCAGGATTGCTGTACTCGATAACCTTCTGCAAGTCGTCCTTGTTGATGCTGGTCACTTGATTCGTGGTAGGATCGTCCTGACGATAAGCCTTGTAGAGGTAGGCCTTTGTCAAGAAGGCGGCTGCCGCAGCCTTGGATGGGCGTCCCTTGTCAGTTTGGGTGATAGGGAGTGCATTATAGGCATCGGTCAAGTCGTTGATAATCTGCTGCCATCCCTCGTCGTTGGTGAACTCTGTGTTTGAGAGTTGGTTGTACTCTTCCTGCTTGAGGTTGGCATCCATGATGAAAGGAATGTTCTTGTAGAGACGCTTCAACAGGAAGTGGGCGTAGGCACGCAAGAACTTCATCTCGCCCAGTCTCTGTTCCTTGAGCTGATAGCTGTCGCTTGTCGTCTCAAGCACCGAGATGGCAGAGTTGACACGTGAGATGCAGTTGTATAGTCGCACCCACATATCGTTGATGTTCCAGTTGGTGGTAAGCACACCTTGCTCTATCTCCAACTGATGGAACACGTCGCCGTCGCTGGTTCCGTTGCCTCCCTTATAGGCATCATCGCTGCGAACATCAAAGTTCCACATAGAGAAGGAAGAGTTGATGTCTTCGGCTGTCGTAAACACGGCATAGGCGGAGATTACAAGATTGTCCACATTGCTCGGGTCCTTCACTTGGTCGCTGTCGAGCACGCCCTGGGGCTTCTGGTCATCCAAGAAGTCAGAGCAGCTGGTCGTACCCGCCAAGGCAAGAACCGCGAGGACTGAATATAATATTTTTTTCATATTGTGACTCGTTTAGAATGTTACATTAAGACCAAATGTTACGTTAAGAGGAATAGGATAACCAAAGTTTGGGTTCTCCGGATCCAAGCCTGTAAACTTGCTGCTCTTGATGGTGAACAGGTTTTGCGCACTGACATACATGCGCAGGCGTTGCATGGCAAGTTTCGAGGCGATAGTCTGAGGGAAGTTGTAGCCCAACTGGATAGTACGCAACTTGAGGTAGCTTCCATTCTCCACCCAATAGGAAGACACTCGCTTCTCGTTGTTGTTGTCCGACAGGGTAAGAGCCGGGATGTCGCTGGTAGGATTGTCAACGCTCCACGCACTGAGTAGACGACGTCCTTTGTTCAAGTTGCCGATGTTTAGACCAGCCCAGATATCCGTCTCTTTCTTCAGGTCGGAGATGATGTCCACACCCTGTACTCCCTGGAAGAAAGCCGTGAAGTCGAAGTTCTTGTACTCTAAATAGATATTGAATCCATAAGAGAAATCGGGCACTGGGTCGTATATCCAGGTCTGGTCAGCCTCGGTTATCTTTCCGTCTTTGTCGAGATCCTTCCAGCGGATACGACCAAGGCCTGCACCTTCCTGCGTGGCATGGTTGTCGATTTCTTCCTGGCTCTTGAAAATACCGTCGGCCACATAGCCCACCTGTGCGCCCATAGGATGGCCGATAACACTCTTCACGCCATTGCCACCGAAGGTGCCATTGGCAGCCACCGTTGCTGGCAATGCGGTAATTTTGTTGCGATAAGAAGAAATGTTGGCTGTCACGTCATACTTCAAACCAAAGTTGGTCTTGTTGCGATAGCCTATGTTGAACTCGAAACCGCGGTTCTCCATCTCTCCCGCATTAATCCACTGCGAGCTACCCTCGCCCATGACAGCGATACCAGGCATATTGACGAGGATGTCCTTGGTCTTCTTGAAGTACCAGTCGAAGTTGCCGTAAAGGGTATTGCCGAAGAAGGCGAAGTCGAGACCCAAGTCGGTCTGCGTGGTGGTTTCCCACTTGATATCGTCGTTGCCTATCTGGTTGCGCTTGAAACCCGAAGGCAAGGTGCTTCCACCATTAGAGCCTGTAATATCATAAGAGGTGCCATAGCTCTGACCGCCATTCTCGCCCACTCCATAGTTGCTTACAAAGATAGTATAACGAGCAAGGTTGTCGATTTCCTGGTTACCAGTCTGTCCCCAAGACGCACGAATCTTCAAGTCGTCAATCCAGGAAGCCTTCTTCAGGAAGTTCTCCTGGTTGATGCGCCAACCGGCAGATACTGACGGGAATGTGGCATAGCGGTTGTTCTTACCGAAGCGAGAGCTTCCGTCACGACGTATGGTAAACGAAGCCATGTACTTATCGGCATAGTTGTAGTTGGCCTTGCCGAAGAAAGACACGAGCGAATAACCAGATCCGCCACCGTAAGCCTGTGCGCCGGTAGTACCAGCGTCAGGCCACATATAGTCGGGGTTGAGCACGGCAAAACCCTCTTTGTAACCAGAGAAGTATATGTCGTCCTGTCGATTGAGCTCCATACCCGCCATGAGGTCGAAGCGATGACGGCCAATCTCCTTGTTATATGTAGCCACGGCATTCCACATCCACTTGGTCCAATGTTCCTGCTTGGCCTCGACAGCGTTCTTATCGTTGGCTACGTTGCCTTCTGTCACAGGATAGGTGAAGATACGCTGTTGCTTCTGCGAATAATCAAGGCCGAAGGTGGTGCGGATGTTGAAGCCCTTGAATGGGTTGAGATTCAAGTAAGCATCGCCAAACATGCGCCAGTAGGTATAACGGTTGTCCTTGTTGCGCTCCAAGACTGCCACAGGGTTGTAACGGTCGGGGTATCCGCCCACAGGACCAGCATAGTTGCCATCCTCCGTATAGACAGGCAAAGACGGGTTGAATTGCAGCACATTCTGCAGGAAGCCACTTGGTGCCGCAACCTCTGAAGTACGGTTCACGGTGAAGTGCTCGCCCACGGTAAGGCAATTGTTCTTCAAGAGCTTGTACTCGGTATTCATACGAGCAGAAAGACGGTTGAAGTCAGAGTGCTTGATGATGCCAAGGTTCTTGTAGTAACCCAACGAGAAGAAGCTGCTGCCCTTGTCGGAGCCTCTGCTTACCGAAACATTATACTGCTGTACAACGCCCTTGCGGGTAACCTCGTCAAACCAATCGGTATCAGCAGCTGGTGTCGTACCTGCATCATCAAGATACTTCTTCATGCTGATGCCATTGAGCACAGGGTTACCCTGCTCGTTGTAGCCCCAGTCGTAGCTGTAGCCCAATCCGTTGGTATTAGGATCCATGCCGTCGTTCACATAGGCGCGCCACATCACCTGACCAAACTGCTTGGCATTGAGCACCTTCATCTTGTGAACGTAAGAAGAGACTGAAATAGAGCCATCGAAGTCTACCTTCACCTTGCCCTCCTTGCCTTTTTTGGTTGTGATGATGATGACACCGTTGGCAGCACGACTACCATAGATAGAAGCCGAAGCTGCATCCTTCAGCACCTGGATGCTTTCGATATCGTTTCCGTTAAGCTCGTGCATACCTGCCTTGGTAGGCACACCATCCACGATATAAAGAGGATCGTTGTTGTTGAGGGTACCAATACCACGGATGCGGACGGTGGCACTTCCCGAAGGAGAACCATCTGCCGAGATATTCATACCCGGCACACGACCTTGCAGTGCCTTGATAGGGTTGTTTTCGTTTTGCTTGGCCAGCTCGTCTACGCTGACCACCGAGATGGCACCTGTCAGGTCAGCCTTGCGCTGGGTGGTATAGCCAGTGACAACTACCTCGTTGAGCAACTTGGCATCTTCGGCAAGAACGATGCGAAGACCTTTGGCAGCTTTCACCACCTGGGTCTTGTAGCCCATAAAAGAGATAGATAGTTTCGAACCAGACTGAACCTGCAAGGTAAAGTTACCATCTATATCGGTAACAGCCCCCACATTTCCTTGCCCCCCCCACAACGGCAACAGAGGCACCAATGACTGGTTCTCCATTGTTGTCGGTAACATTTCCACTTGCCTCTTCGGTCTGGGCGAATGATACCATACTGACGAGCAACAAACAAATACTCATCAAGAGAGTTTTCATTTTCTCCATGTAAATAAAGGTTTTGTTAATAGTAATTCCTATTTTTGTTGTTTATTCAATTTTTTGGAGGCAAAGATAGAGAATCTACTTTTTATAGCAGAATAAAAATCGTTCATCACTTTGCAATTATGTTACATGCAACGATTTTATAGCATTTCGTTCATTTATACGACTCATAGCTTACAAAGAGTTATGAACATCAAGAATTCAAGTTGTTGAAAAGCAGGACACAAAGTTGGCAAAAACAAAGAAGCCGAGCTGTTAAGATAGAGCATTTTCACACTCACCCGACAGTATCGGCTTCTTCATCGACCATACACACCAATCAATCTCTCAGCTCCGTAGGGTTGATGCCAAACTGCTTCTTGAAACAAGAAGAGAAGTAACCCGGAATGGCAAACCCCACCTCGGCAGCTATCTCGCTGATGGTCTTGTCGGTTTGCTTCAGAAGCAAATAGGCTTTTTGCATACGCATCTCCCTAAGCACCTCGGCAGGTGTCTTGCCTGTGAGAGCCTTTACCTTTCGATACATCTGCACCTTGCTAAGACTCAGTTCCGAACCCAAGTCATCCATGCGAAGGTTGGTATCTCCTAAATGCGACTTGGCAGCCTTCTTGAACCTCTCCAAGAACATGCGCTCTCCAGGTTCATCAACCTGTATTTCTTCCGCAGACAGCATCTGCTTGCCCTCTTCATTCTTTCTTTGCCGGAGAGCCTGCAGCAGGTTGGATATGCGCACCAATAGTAGATTGGCACTGAAAGGTTTTGTGATATAGGCATTGGCACCATGCTCGTAGCCCTCTATACGCTGCGACTCTTCGCTGCGGGCAGTGAGCAGGATGACGGGAATATGGCTGGTCACCACATCCTCCTTTATCTTCGAACAGAAGGTGAGCCCGTCCATCACAGGCATCATCACATCGCTGACAATCAGGTCGGGGACACTTTCCTTAGCCAAGCGAAGACCGTTCTGACCATCCGATGCTTCCAAGACATAGTACTGACCAGAAAGCAACACACGCAGATAGCTGCGGATGTCCTCATTGTCGTCTACGACAAGAATCGTGGAAAGTTCCTCCACATCTGGTTGCACCAACATCTGATGGCGACTGTCGCGAAGCACATGCTGCGAAAGTTCCCTGTCGGATGCCTCGTCTACCGGAGCTTGGTTCATGGCATCTACTTGTTCCTTGAAGTTGAGCACATCGGCAGTGAGCATCTCCAGCTGCCCCACATTACGCGACACTACCCGTAGCAACATCTTCTGCTCTTCGGTATAATTGCCAGCCTGCATCAATCGGTCCAAAGGTCCCGACACCAAGGTAAGCGGTGTGCGGAGTTGGTGGCTTACATTGGTAAAGAAAGCTATCTTCTCGTCTGCCATCTGTTTGCGTTGTTCGTTGAGCTTTTCTTTTGCCCGATGCACATTGTAACGATAGCATATCATGATGAGCAGCAAGACTACCACGGCTACAGCCAAGATGCTGATAATCTTCTGCCACCTATACATCTTCATATAGTTGTTGATGCTCGAATAGATGGTGTTCAGACTGGCCGTCTGCCCTTCTATCTCCTTGTACTGCATGTCTATCAGCTTGGCATTCGCGGCCGTGACAAGCGCCGACTGAAAATAGTTCATGCGCTTATAGGGCTTGCCCTGCAGGATGTTCATGGCCAAGGGGACGATGGTCTCGCCTTTGGTCGGATAAATGCAAGATGCCGTTATGACTCCCTTGCCCACAAGGTCGACTCCTTGATTTTCGCCAGGCAGTCCGTCGATGCCCACAAAGAGCATCTGCTTCTCTCGGTTCTTCTCCTTTGCCGCAAGCTGGGCACCCCAAGCCTCCGCATCGTTATGTCCGAAGACGGCATCAACGGGGTTTCCTGCATCCATATACCGGCGCATCAACGTCCTGGCACCTGCCAAGTTCCAGTCGCCGTGCAACGTCACGACATGTATCTGCGGAAAGGCTTTCATTCCCTGCATAAAACCACGATGACGGTCGGCTACAGGCGTTGAGCCACGCTCGCCCGTTATTTCCACAACCGTTCCCCTACCCTGCAACCTATGCGCAAGGTATTCCGCCACTTCCTTGCCTATTGCCACATTGTCGGTTCCTATATAGGCTGTATAGTGGGTAGACTCTATCATCCGGTCGTAAAGGATGACGGGAATGCCGGCACGATAGGCGCGCTCTATCGCAGGTGCTACAGTCTTGACATCACTTGGAGCCACCACCAAAAGGTCCACCTTGGCTTTCACCAAGCTGTCTATCTGCCGGGCCTGTCGATGTCCATTGTTGTCGGCAGAGGCAAACGCCACGTCTACATTCTTATACTGATATTGTCCTATTTTGATTTCGCGGTTCACCTTTTGCCGCCAAAGGTCATTACTACATTGGGACACGCCTATCACGGTGCGCCTCTCCGAGCAGGAAACCAAGGCGAGCAGCAAAAGAACTAAATATAAAACGATGTGTTTCTTACAGATTCTCATTGTCATATTTTGGCTTTATAGCATAAGTAGTATGATGCAAATTTAACAACAAAAAAGATAATCCACAAATCAGACAAGTAAAATTAATATCTTTTAATAGCAAAAATACACAAAAAGGACTTCGCCACCATCGAGCCATCAATACTCTGGTAAAGCGAAGTCCTGTGTCACAAATATCAACTAACATCCAAGACCAAACGCATATGTTTGGAAAACGCTACTCCGTATACTTTTCGGGAAGCACAGGCATGGCACCATTCTGTGTGCACACATAAGCACTCACCTCTACCGCCAACTTGTGAGCCTCGGCTATGCTCTTTCCCTTCAAGATAGATGCACAGAATGTACCCGTGAAACTATCGCCTGCCCCCACAGTATCCGCCACTTCCACCTTGGGTGTTTCCTGGAACGACTTGAAACCAGGCGCAAAAACATAACTACCATTCACACCACAGGTAAGCACGAGCATGTCAAGATTGTATTTACCAAGAATCAGCCAGCACTTGTTCTCGATGTCAAGACCAGGATAGCCAAAGAGACGCCCGATGGTGATAAGTTCCTCGTCATTAATCTTCAACACATTGCAGCGCTTCAAGCTCTCGCAAAGTACCTCCTTGGTATAGAAGTTCTGGCGCAGGTTGATGTCGAAAATCTTCAAACAGTCATCTGGTGTGTGGTCAAGAAACTCATAGATGGTGTTGCGACTCACCTCACTGCGCTGAGCCAAAGAGCCCCAACACACAGCACCGGCATTGGCTGCCACTTCCTTTATCTCGTCGGTAAAGGGAATATTGTCCCAAGCTACGCCTTCCTTGATATCATAGGTAGGCACGCCTTCTGCATCGAGTTCCACCTGTACCGTACCTGTAGGGAAGTCCACCCGGGGCATCACGTACTTGAGGTGCTTCTCGTCCAACAGACGGAGAGCCTCATCGCCCAACAAGTCGAAGCCTACAGCACTTACTGCCACAGACAGCAAGCCATGCTGCCCTGCATGATAGGCAAAATTGGCAGGGGCACCACCCAACTGGGAGCCCGTAGGAAGAACGTCAAACAGTATCTCGCCCAAGCCTACACAATATTTCTTGTCCAAATCTTCTATTTTCATAATCTATGTACTGTATTATAAAATATCGCTTTAACTTACGAAGTTTACATCTTCACCTTATTCATATAAGAGAACAGGTAGAGCACGCCCACAGCCATGACCAACACGGCACCCATCTGCCCAATGGCATCACTGGCGATTCCCATAACAAGAGGGAACACCGTACCGCCGAACAGCCCCATGATCATCAGGCCGCTTACCTCGTTCTTCTTCTCGGGCACAGAAAGGAGAGCCTGCGAGAAAATGATGGAGAACACATTGGAGTTGCCGTAACCCACCAAAGCAATGGCAGCATAGAGCACCATCTTGCTCTCTCCGAAGAAGAGTCCTATCATACTCAGTGCCATCATCACGACGCTGATGGTAAAGAACAGACGTGGCTTCATCATACGAAGGAAAGCAGTACCCGTGAAACATCCGATGGTACGGAAGATGAAATAGAGCGATGTGGCAAATGCTGCCTCGTTGAGTGTCCACCCCAAACGTTCCATCAGAATCTTGGGAGCCGTGGTGTTGGTTCCCACGTCGATACCTACGTGGCACATAATACCTATGAAAGAAAGCAGCACGATGGGCTTGCCCAAGAGCACCAAGCAGTCAACAAAGCCAGAAGCCTTGCCCTCTATCTTCTCCTCCTCGATGGGAGTTCCCGCCAAGAACAGGGTTGCGCACACACCGATAATCATATAGATGGGGAAAAGCACACGCCAGCCAAGGCCGAACTCAGGAATACTTTCCACAGCACCCCACATGGCAATATAGGGAGCCATAAAGGAAGCGATGGCCTTCACAAACTGTCCGAAGGTCAAGGTAGAGGCAAGGTTCTTACCTGATGTCACCGCTGAAACCAACGGATTGAGCGAAGTCTGCATCAAGGCATTTCCGATGCCAAGGAGGGAGAACGACACAAGCATGATGCCGAAAGTTTCGCCAAACAGAGGCAGAAGAAGCGAGATTACCGTCACTACGAGCGAGAGCAGCACGGTCTTCTTACGACCAATTTTATTCATCAACATGCCCGTGGGAACAGAGAATATCAAGAACCAGAAGAACACCAACGACGGGAACAGGTTGGCCGTGGCATCATTCAGGTTGAGGTCTTCTTTCACATAATTGGAGGCAATGCCCACCAAATCCACGAATCCCATGGCGAAGAAGCAGAGCATCACTGGGACGAGAGTCAATTTCATAGACTTGTTCATATCTTTTTAGTTATTATTTTGCAATACTTATTTTCCTATTCGATAAACCACATACTTGCCTTTGCCCTTCAGCGTAAGCTTGGTGTAAGGCTTGGTGGGGAACACAAGGTTGGTCATTGCCATCTTGCCACCAGCATCCAACACCTCGATGCTGCTCTTGTCGATAAAGATTCTGAACTGGCTGATCTTTCCGTAGGTAGGAGCCTTGGTGACGGCAGCAAACTCGTTGCTGAAGTCGGTCTTGCCGCTCTTTGTACGATCCATCTCGAAGGTCTCCGCCTTGGCATCATAAGCCATCACCACCTTTTCTCCCTTGTCGTTGCTAAGAGTGATGGTGGCATCGCCCTTCACATTGACCACAGCCTCGCAAGCCTCTGAGACAACCTTTGAGGTCTTCTTGCTGCGCGCGGCATTTATCTCTGGCGAAGGAGTCACGCTGCAATAGGTCTCTCCTTTGTACTCAAACAAGCCCAAGTCGCGGGCTATCGAGTTGGCAGAGCGGTACTGCATGGTAGGAACCAGACTGGCATACTGCCAGTTGCTCATCCAAGCCAAGGCTACATGACGTCCGTCAGGCGCATTGTCAAAAGTAACCGTGGCATAATGATCTTTGCCATAGTCCATCCATTTGGTAACCTCGGGCTTGCTCTCACAAGTAAACTTATGTCCGTCGAACTCGCCAACGAAATATTGAGTGGCAGAACCTCCGAAAGGACCGCCAGGGTTGATGTTGCAGATGAGCATCCACTTCTCCTTATCGGTGCCACGAACCTTCATCTTCATCAAGTCTGGGCATTCCCACACGCCGTCATGGTTGCCATACTCGGCACCGAAAGAGCTCTCGTAAGTCCAGTCCTTCAGGTTGTCGGAAGAATAGATGTTCATCTGCTGACCAGCGGCGAGTATCATATTCCACTTCTTGATGTCCTCGTTCCAGAACATGTGCGGGTCGCGGAAGTCTGGCACATTGCTGGTAATGATGGGGTTGCCCTCATACTTGGTGAAGGTCTTGCCGTTGTCTGTGCTATAAGCCATGCTTTGTGTCTGGTTCTCACCTGCAGAGGTATAGAGAGCCACCACGGCTCCTTCTCCAAAACCTGTCGTGTTTTTCTTGTCGACGACAGCCGAGCCACTGAATATCGTACCTATCGCATCAGGCTCTACTGCATCTCCCTCATACTTCCAATCCACGAGATTGGTAGAGGTAGAATGTCCCCAAGTCATGTTTTCCCACTGCGACCCATAGGGATTGTGCTGAAAGTAAAGGTGCCACACACCATCCTTGTAGAACATGCCATTAGGGTCGTTCATCCAACCATAGGCAGGGGTATGATGATACAGAGGACGATACTGCTCGCGATTCTTCATATCAAAACTGTCGGAGAACTTCATCTCCTTCCAGCATCCGAAGTTGGCAATACCACCATCGTTGCGATACTGTCCGTCTACATGTATATCGAGCATCAGCCCCTTCTGGTTCCTGTAAGTCTCCAAGTCGAGAGGCACATAATAGTCTACATGCGTATTGGCAAGTCGAACATTAAAGGTCTTCAACTGCTGGTTGTTGGCTATCACCTTGACATGACTTACCTCGGCACTCTCCTGAACTGGTATCAAGAGATATTTCTCACTCTGGTGAATACGATAGAAACAATGGTTGTCGCTCAGGAACTGAGCTTCCTGGGCAGATACTGCCGTACAAGCCAGCAGCAACATCATGCTCAATACTGTTTGTCTGATTTTTCTCATTCTTCGTTATTGGGTTTTGTTTTTTTATGCGTTATTGGTTTCCCTCGTCGTAGCTTGTTGCCCGTTCGCAGTCCTGCCGAAACATAGCCAAGCGAAATGACGACTACGCCTTTTCCGATTGCAAATGTAACAAACATATCTTTTCACTCCACACAATTATCGTTCATTGCATAAGAAATATGTTACAAGAAACATTTTTCTTATCTTTAGAACTCTTTTTAAAGGATAAACAATTCCTGCACACTTCCATCCATGAAGGCAAGCAGGTGCCATCTATTGTCGTTAGAAAGGCATGTTCAATAACATCTAATTCTACTTTAGCAAATGGGGAAGTTAGAGAAGTTACTCAGGAAATCACTCCCTATGGTCGTTCGGGAAGTCCTGACTTTTTGCCCTTTCCCATGTCGGAAAGAGCGAGAACTGCAATTTTCACTCTTAAGCATAAATATTCGTTGTTGAACAAGACTTAACTATGAAAATTTTATTCCCCAGTTGGGAAAAAATTATTTCCCAGTTAGGAAAAAAATTATTTCCCAGTTAGGAAAAAAATTATTTCCCAGTTGGGAGGCTATCCC
>ERZ808240.1480-NODE-1480-length-28851-cov-12.043096_pt1 | contig 28851 bp, 23 predicted proteins | sample MGYA00521084_ERZ808240 | MGnify/ENA primary metagenome ERZ808240 (study PRJEB31516, sample SAMN03275571) | gut metagenome | biome: mammalia-associated habitat; material: feces | host: Papio cynocephalus | place: Kenya | collected 2012-08-06 ... | reverse complement strand
TTGGTGGGCGTAACAGGAATCGAACCTGCATGCCAATGGCACAAGATCCTAAGTCCTACATATCATTTTCCTTCCTTTGGAAGACTAAGGAGCGCGAGATAGGAACGGGACGGAAAAGAGCGTATTTGTTTCCAGCCCAAAGTACGAAAAAGAATGCCAACAACTTGCGTATATTGGCTTTTGCGGACAGGCTGCGGACAAAGGCGGACAACCATGGCAAGCCCTGCTTCAGAGCCTCCAAGTCCATGGTGTTTCACCAATCGGAACCGCCTTCGTTCCTAGAAGCATTATAACAAAACAAAATGCGAATACAATAGGAAAAACAAAGATTTCATCGAACTTTTTTCGATGTTCGGATAGGATTCTATTGGGTTCTATTTAAGGTGTGCGGATGCTTTGGTTTTACTATTCTTTTTCTGGTTCGCTTTGGCTATTAGCTTTGTTTATTGCGTCACATATTTTCTTAATGAGTTCGCTGAATCTATCGAAAATTATTTTGTCATTTCCTTTTAATTCGTTTTTTCCAGTCACGGTGATTTCTACTTTTTCATTGGAAGTTATTGACTTAAAAAGAAAGTCGTATAGTTCCTGACCCGCAAGGGAATTGTCTTTTGATATTGAAAATAGTTTTTCCTCGCCTTCTATAACTTCTAGTTTTTCGCTTGCTCGTTTAATCTGTAATTGTTTTTTCATATCTTTTCCATCTCTTTCTTAATGAATCTACGCCACCATCTAAATTCTCGCTTACCACTTTTAAGATATCTATATTTTGATCCTGGTATTCTAGAGCACCACTGTCAATTTGTAGTTTTCCATCATTGGTATCATGAAAATAAATGACATTATCTACATCTAGGTTGACGACAAATTGAGGATTATGGGTTACAAGAATGATTTGCTTGTTTTTTGACATCGCTTTGAGGTCTTTGACAACGGTTGCTTTTATGCTTGGCTGAGAAATATCATCCTCAGGTTGATCAATAATATAAATTCGGCTTGATGTATCGTGGGCGAGAATTGCCAAATATTTTGCTGCATTGAATCCGGCGGAATAGGTAGAGGTTATGTCTTTGTCTTTCTCTATTATGACTTGCTTTGGCTTTAGTTCTTTGTCTATTTCGTCATTAATCTTTGCTTTTAAAATATTGACGGGGTCACTTGATGGGTTTTCATCTTTGTCCTTTAATAAAGCCAACAATTGTTCTTTTTCAAGCTTTGGAACATCTAAAAGCTGATCAATTTTTGTTCCTTGCATTATCACGTTCGATAGCAATTCCTCACAAAAAGAACCATCGTAATATTCTTTGTTCGAAACAAAGCGACTTACAAGTTTCACATCGTTAAGAGTACAAGAATTATAGTCCGGATAATATTTTTCAAAAGTGAATTGAAATGGCTTGATTTTCGCCTTTTCTTTGATCAATACGGCGATTTTGTCAGCCAAGTCGTCGGAGGATGTTTCAAATGCGGTCCATTTTATCTCTTCGTTATTTTGAATGCCATTTTGTTCATCGATTAGAGCATCGATGGATGAGTTAATACAATTTCTGATTTTATTATGCTGCTTGATTGAATCAGATTTTGCTCTGTATTTTTTTATTAAGAGTTCAATGTTCTTTAGAACGTCAATTAAAACCACTTTGTCTTTCGTTTCTGTGATATTCTTGAGAGCCTCATTAATTGAAATTACTGCATTGCTTAAATTCTTGACAACGGTTTCCTCAGATAAGTTTTTCTCAAAACAGGTTAGTGGAATTCTCTTTGGCTGCAAAGAAACACCTGGGGATGGTTCGACATTTAACTCAATTGACTTGCTTTGAAGGTCATCAAGCTTTTGGTCAAATGAAAATTTATTTGTTAGTGCATCATAATATTTTTGAAAACTGTTGTTTAATTTTGATATTAAAATAGAAGTATCAGATTCTTTTGGGCGGAAAGATTGCATTAATGAATTTGAAAGGAAGTCCCCGACTTCAAACGTTTTCCGTATTTCACCTTGTGAATCGAATTGAAAGCTAAGATTGCTTTTAATCTTTTCGATTTTGATATTTTTTTCATCAAGATATTTTTTGTATTCTTTTTTCTTATCTTTGGCCAATTTTCCTTCTTTCGATTTTGAGAAGTTGGTCAACGCATGTAGGAACATGGACTTTCCTCTTGAATTGTCGCCAATAATAGCATTAATGCCTCTCGATAAGGGAATACTTAACTCTGTGCCTTCTATACTGTAATCAATCGATTCCAAATAATTCTTGGAATTAGAGAAGAACTCATCATTACATTGTATTCGTGTGTCATCTGTCAAGGCCATGGCTAATCCTCTAAATGTCGGTAAGCATTTCAGGTATGTTGGCAGCATCACGGTTTCGGAACTCTGACTGTCATGTTTAGGGTATGCGTTCCATTGGTGGCAATCAGAACCGGTTATAAAGCGCACTTTTTCGTAATTTTCATTCTTCCGTTTTTTAAAAAGAGAGTGGAAAACATGTGTGTTTTCGGTTTTGAACTCATATGCTTCGAAATAACCATAGTTCAAAAGCTCGTTAAATTTTTCCTTTCCTAATGCCATGGCATCTGGAGAAGACTGCCCTTTGCTTGTCGGCGAATTTTTCTGATGGGCAATCAGACAAACGTTCATACCGCTGCTTTGAAGAATATCTCTAAAAGTTTTTTCCGTGAACATTTGTGGATTGTTGGAATCATCAAGATCGGAAATATCATATTTTTGTGATTTTAGTACTGATTCTAAATTCTTAATTTTCGCATCATCGGAGTCATCAAAAATCGCAATCACATGGACTTGCTTTAAGTTTTGACTCACTTCTTCTCCCGGAAGAAATCCTACCGAAAATTCGATACCAGGCAACACCTTTTTAAATTCAATGCCCTCATGTTTTTTCAAGGCTTTATAAAGGGAATAATCAAAGCAATCATGATCGGTTATAGAGAACATATCTATTGAGTTATCAAGAAGCTTGGATAACAAAATTTGAATATTCTCAATTGTCCCATCTTTTACTAGTTTTCCGTCTTTTTTTGAAGATGCTGAGGAATGAATGTGAAAATCTACTTTTAAGCCTTTGGATACAATCTTATCCATAGTCGAATCCTCCTGACGTTCCTTTCAAAAAATGAGGTAGCAATTAGATTATGTTTGACACTTTAAAATTATAGCATCGAAATCTTTACGAAGAAATGCTTGTCCATAACCATGTAAATCAATTTTGCATGTCAAGTCCTGAAATTCGTGATTTTTGAAACTATACTATAAGTAGATAAACGGGCTGGTCCCACTTGCTTACGATCATGGAGTACGTAAGGAAACAAGACTCCTAAAAAAGAAATAGGAGGATTTTTCTTTATGAAGTATGAGTACACGGTCTTATCCGAGAACAACTATGGAGTCCTGAAACAGGAACTCAATAGCTATGGAAGATACGGATGGAAGCTTGTCAACGTTGTCTGGGACAATGACAACGCTTGCTTGGTTGTTGTGATGATGCGAGAAAAATAATTAGTTGTTATGTTCGGCCCATTCTTTTAAATCCTTGAATCTTGCTTTAAGAAGATTAAAGTCTGTTTTGCAGTCATCAAATTTGAGTAAGCTGATAACTTTATTTTCAGTTTCCGGCGTCCAATATATGGTCAAATCTTTTCTCGCACGTGTAATGGCCGTGTAAAAAATGTTATGGTTGACAAGCTCTTCAATTTCATTGGTTAGTACTATTTTGACGGAGTCATATTCGAGTCCCTGAGCTTTATGAATAGACACTGCGTAGGCGATTTGAAAAGGAATTTGGAACTTGTTTTCCATATCTTTTTCGTAGTCAGCCGGACGAATTTTCTGAACTGAAAATTCTATGAGCGATTTACCATCTTTTTGCACTTCGATGAGCTTTATGCCACCTTTTGTATCTGTTATTGGGTTGATTGATCTACATACAAGAATTTGAAATAGGAGATCGTTTTCTGTTTCTTCAATTTTTACAATGGTGCCTTTTAAATTGTTATACAGAATCGACCCAAATCTAGTGCTTTCGGTAAATAAAACGGGATCGCCAACTTTAAATGTGTATTGTTTCCAATGTAGTGGAGGTTGGGGATTGCTTTCTTGAAGATAGTTGTTAATACTATTTATTCCGTATAATCCATCATAATTAAGACATAAAATTATTTCGTCTTTGTATGAACGTTTAAATATGTCGGAACTCAAAGGTTTGGAAATTTGATATTTTTCAAAGATTTCCTGGATTCCAGAACTGCCATTTCTAACTGCTTCCCAAATAATTGGCAGTTCTTTGTTTTCTATGGCACGATAAGGCGTTTTAAGCTCAGTCTTTGCGTCGTCAGTAAGGAAATTTTTCAGCAGCGAAAACCAATTGCCGAATTGTATTGCTTCTATTTGGTGCACATCGCCTAAAAGCAGTAGAAGCTTGAATTTTACGTTTTGTAAAACTTCAAGCATATCATCGTTGGCGATAGTACTACATTCATCAATAATCAATAAATCACAATCATAGGAATGACCTTTCTTTAAGTGAGTACATCCGTAGACCGTGTGATAGTTTACATTGTGGGAAGAAAGCTTGTTTCTTAAATTCATTAGTGCAGGATTGGTATTGGCGACACAAATGGTTTTTATACCATCACCCAAAACATCAAGCAAATATTTCGCAAAAGTGGTTTTCCCAGTTCCTGCAGAACCATAAACAGCAAAGAGGACCCCTTTCTTATAAATGGATTTCAATGCCGCTTCTTTTGTTGGATCGTCGATAGGTAAAGCAATTTCCTCCCTTCTGGAAATTACGTAGTTTGAAATATTGTTGGATGAAATTTTGGTTGAAACATCAAGTAGATTTTTAAGCACTTCATAGGTGGCGTTTTCTAAGGAATGCTGAAAGACAAAATTCCCAAACATTCCAAGTTTGCCTTCTTCTCCGAGTCCGTTTGTAAGACAAGTATTGTTAAAGCGCTCAATTTGTAGCTTAACATTTTCGGAGTCTTCGTTATTTATTCTAATGTAAAGCTTTGATTGAGAATCGTTTTCTACTGAAATGTATCTCTTTATTAGCTCTACTTCGTGCTCTTTGATAGGGAAGCAACTGCATAAGACACTGAATTTTGGATTGTGCCTTTTTAGAGAATAAACGAAAGGCATCAGATCAAATAAACGATCACCTTTATAAACTTGAATTATATCGTTCAAAGGAATTCCTTTTGATAATTGATCATTCAATATACGATTGTCAATTGTGTGAATAAGATATTTAAAAACAATTCTGCCTTGAACTTGACTATTGAGTATTTTTTGTGCTTTGACTAAAAAACGGTATAACAATGTAGGCGAGCTTCTGATTATCGATTTTACAATTTTGTTGAAATCAGAATTTGGCATTTCTAATATTTTGTCTAAGGGTGCGCGGTTCTTTTGAATATATTCCATTAGGGCTAGGTAATCGTTTCCAGGGGAATAATTTTTGCCTTGGTTCATTCCAACTATTTTGAATAATTTTATGAATTCGCATGGGCGTATTGATACAAGGTAATCGGTCAAAAAGTTAATTGAGACTTTTTTGTCAAATAAGGCCACATCTTTTTTAATGATTGTGGCTTTTATAGCATAGTTTTCAAAAACGTCTATTAAGGAAAAAACTGTAAATCTATCGAACTTATTCATGCTGTCATTTGCAGGGGATAATGTGTATTCGAAAAACAAATGATTATCGATGCTGATTAGTTTCTTTTTGCGAACATAGTATGTGTCTTTTTCTTTGGCCGGTTTTTTACTAAACTCGGATTGATTCATTGAACGTAGTATTTTTCGGTAATACGACTGAAATGTGATATCCATGTCCATTGGAAAAAGTTTTAGACTATTTAAAATATCTTTCCCAAATTCCTCTTTATAAAAATTTTTAATTCTTACAAGATCCGTTATGTATTTCAGCATCAATCGTTCGGCGGAATCACCATAAAGAGAGTAGTGGGATACACTTGCTTGAAGTTCACAATGAAAATTATAGAGGCAAAAGAATTTATTCTTACCTTTTATGAAATTCATTCCTCTTTCTATATAATCATACTGCTTTTGTTGCTTTTCTTGACTGCATTTCAAATAGCAACATACCGCTAAATGCTCGACTAAATCTCTAAGATGTTTCAATAAATCTGATGAAATAGAGTCACGGGATTCCGATGGATATTTTTCGATCTTTTTATCTATTTCTCCGCAGATTTTTTCTACTTCATTTAGCCAATAATTTAAGTCATAAGTTTTTATCATCTCCGTTTCCTCGTCTTATACTAAGCGATGGTCATTCTTTGAATTTCAAAAATCCTTTTGTGAATCCATCGGGATTTACAAACTTTTTCTCACCTACAGCAAAACGAACGGTAAGATATTTGTCTTTCTTGTCTATATTTACGATTTCTCCATCGCCGAACTTGGCATGGACAACTTTGGCACCAACAACGATCTTCGGAAGGTCTATGTTCATTGCTTCAGTGTAGTCGTTGACCTGCTTTAAGATTGGCTTGATTGTGGTTTTGACCGCATTATCTACGGATTCAGATTTATCAGTATTCGAAGTTTCAGGTGGTATCGGAGCATCGGAATTTTTCATCGTAGCCTGCTGATTGTAGAAGAGTTTCTCGTATTCCTCTCTTCTGATGACAGTGTCCCAACCACCGATATCCTCGCTGGTATGCTTTTCGATGCCGGTATAGGAAAGGGAGGAGTCCTCGTATCTCTTGAATTTGAAGATGGCATCGTTCATCAAAGAAGCATTGAAGACACCTAAAGAACAGAGCAACTCGAAGTCTTTGACATCCAAACCTGTGACTTTCTTGAAAAGGCCAGGCTCAAGCTGGGTGATGACATCCTTGAGGCATCTTTCTCTGTAGTCGGTGAGGTACATGAAGACAGGGATTCTTGTAGCGAACTTAATGAGCTTCTCCTGGATTTCCTTTCTCTTGGATTTGTATTCCTTTTCTTCTTCGGTGAGTTCCTTCTTTTCTTTGGGAGTGAGCTTCTCATCCCCGTCCTTCTTGGCTTTCTTGACGTGTTCGGATTTGTTGATGATTGTCTCGATGTCGGAATTCAGAGAACGGAAACCTTCGATGCTCATCAAGGCATCCAACGCGTCTTTATTGTTCAAGAGTTTGTTTAGCGTATCGTTGTCAACGTTGACCAAAAGAGCGGACTCCCATCTTCTGGCAAGCAAAGTGGCGGAAGTGCCGGCCATGGCGATATCCAGTACATCCTGGGCGTTGATCTGCTTCATCGTTGAACCGTCATAGGCAAGAACCGGAAGGAAGCTGATGAATTCGGCAACCTTCTTTTCAGGGTCGGAGCCATCCGGATTGAGACGGCAGGAATAATCCGAAATCTGTCTTAGAGCGCGGTCCAAGGCGAAATCGAAGACGTAACATTCTTCCTTGAGTATGGTTTCCGTGCCATCCGGGTTCTTCAGTGTCCAAGGGGATTGGACTCTGAAAGCGGACTGGAAATATGTTTCCGGAGATTTCAGATTTCTCAGCATGAAGATTCCGGTCCAAGGACGGATAGTAACGCCTGTCGTCAACTTACCGCATGATAAAGTGATAGTTTTTGTTTCAAGCGGCGACTTGCCATCTTTCTCCATTGAATTGATGACGGGCTTTACCGCATCTAAACCAATACCAGCTTTTGTTCCGGCACAAAGGTTGATGGTGTAATCGTGATAGAAGGCGTTCTGACGTTCTTTCAACAGGTTATACATAGCCTCGCACGAAGCAACGTTAGGCAGAAACCAAAGTGTATGAGACAGGACGTTCAAAAGACGGGTATCCGAGAACGGCATCGGAGGACGTTTGTCCTGCCCTAATTTAAGGTCATCGATGCTCGCGGAGAGATATTGCCCTCTGATTAAATCAAGCCATTTCTGGACTTCGTTCTTGTATTTGAATGTGGCATTTGCCCCTTTTCCTTCCGCGGAGAAGAAGACATTGAGGTCGAATTCGTTGAATTCTCCGTCCATGGCAACTTGCTTGATGCTGTCCGGAATCTGATAGGTCATCAGAACCATTCTTGGCAAGGACAAATAGGGGTTGTCAGACCCCTTCCAATTCTCCTTTGCTCTTTGCTCATCAGAATAGGTCCAGTTGTAAATCTGTTCTTCGATGAACTCACCGCTGTTGATGGCTCTAAATGGTGTTCCTGAAAGGAATAGGTAATAGTTTGTAGTGATAGGAAGGAATGTTTCGTTATAGGCGTTTCCGGCTTCGTCGTTCTGGTATTTCTCGACATCGAAGTCGGCATCGGCTTCCTCATCGGGATTCTCAAAAAGCTTCTTTGCGTTCTCACGCCAAGCGCCGAAATGATATTCGTCGAAGATGACGATGTCCCAGTTTTCGGCATGAATGAATTCGTTCTTCGCTTTGATTCCGCCGTTCTCATTCGTTCCAAGAAGGTTCTGGAAAGAACCGAAGACGACGATTGGTTTGCTTTTGTCACAGGCTTCAAATTCTTTGTCCAAACTGGTGCTCGAATCTTTGGCGTCGTTATCGGAAACAAACTGCCATCCTTCGAAATCAATATGTGTGAGCAGATCCTCTTTCCAAGCAGATTCGACTGCTGGTTTGAAAGTAAGGATAAGGATTCTCTTCAGACCCATTCTCTTGGCAAGCTCATAGGAGGCAAAAGTCTTTCCAAAACGCATCTTGCAGTTCCAAAGGAACTTCGGTGCCTTATTCGGCTCTTCCTCTTTGGCTTTCTTGAAGTATTCTTCCGTGTATTGGACGGCTCTGACCTGTTCTGGTCTCATCTTGAACGTAGCTGTTCTTCCACGTGTTGTGATGATGCCATCTCTGACTTCCAGGATGGCTTTCTTTACATCATCAAGAGTGCATTTGAACCATTCGTTTTTATCTTTGCCATCATAAAGCTGTTTTATCCTTTCTCTTTTAAGAACGGCATGGATGTCATGATCCATAAAGCATGTTCCATCGGAACGCATGGCAGACGTGACAAAAATAGTTTTGTGTTTCAACCCGCTAGTGTGCAGCTGCTCGTTGATTCTGTCTTCGTAATCTCCTCGATCTGTATATCCGATTTTCAGATAACCATTATGGGAGGGAACATCAGGAAGAGTGTAGACATAAATGGTAGGTTTGACCTCCGGTCTTTGCTTGAAAAATTCAGTTGCCATCGGTTAGTCCTCCATTGCTTCGACATTGTTTTCGATAAAGTCTATTTCTTTTTGATCTAAACCATATTTTTCGTAAAGTTCTTTATCTGTCCAAGGCTTGGAGAAGTCTTGAAGTGGAACGTACTGATAAACTTCTTTGGTGCAATGTTGCGTGTTCTTTTTCACACCAACGAGGGCTCTGAAAAATTTTGTCTTCCAATACGACAAACAATTTTCTGTTTGCTCTTTAGTTTTGAAAGGACCAAATTGTAAGAAAGTTTCTGTACATAAATCACCAGGTAATCCTAAAATCTCATCTGCTGTTTTCTCACCGAAAGTTCCGGCACCATAACTTTCAGAAACGAATAATTTGTATGATTCTAACCCATTCTTTTTTGTTAGTGGATAATTGTGCGGTATATATCTTTTAACTCTCTTTAAAGACTCCAATCCATAGATTGTGTAGCCGCCAGTAATTGCCTTTTCGCTAAGGGCAGGATATCCATATTTTCTTGGATCTTTAAAGAAATCGCCAGGCAAAGCATAAGGTTTACGTGCTGAAACGATAGTAGCAAAAGATTCTTCATGCCTCTTTTGAACTTTATCGAATATTGAAACAAGTTCATTGTTTCTAATGAAAACTTCGCAACCAGGTTCTAATAGATGTCTATCAGATTCGATCTTTCCTTGGTTTCCGTTGTCATTGATGATATGAACCATAGGGCTGGTTTTATCTCTATCCCAAAGGAAATAGTTAACACCACCTTTGATTTCAACGCCGGTAAAGCAAAGAGAAGCATCCTTGAAATCATGAATGATGGACAATCTATTATCGTGGAGCATTTCATTTCTGAAATCGTCCAATCCTTTTCCACCTGTCATCCATCTAGAAGGAACAATCATGGAGAGATATCTTGGCTTTAGCTTTATGGCCTGTTGGATGAACTTCTGATAAATCGGGCTGGCACTGGCTTGTGCCCCTCCGTCATTAAGCTGATAGGGTGGATTACTGATAACGACATCGAACTTCATCTTGAATACCTCCTCCACATTCATTCCGTGAATGAATTCATATGCGTGCGTTTCTAAATCTTCTCTTTTCTTACCACCGAGCTCTTGTTCGCTTGCTCCGCAGTAAATACATCTTCCGTTCTTGAAGGTGTGGTTGCAGTTCTTGAATCGAATATTTCCATCCGCATTTTCAAAATGGGTGATGGAGAATCCGCTGTTTGCGTATTTGGAACAATAGACGCCACGTCTTGAAAGAAGACTCGTAAGTTCTGTGATGGCGATTCCGTATAACTGTTTATGGAAGATATGATCGACTCTTTCCTGAAGATCAGGAATCTGATTCTCTAGTCCCTTGATCAATCTTTTTGCGATTTCTCTTAGGAAGACACCAGTCTTGCATGCTGGATCAAGGAACGTCGTATCCGGATTCTCGAACAGCTCCTGTGGAAGCATATCGAGCATCTGATTGACGACATCTGGGGAGGTGAAGACTTCATCGTTTGAAAGATTGGCCAAGCAGCTCAATACGTCAGGGTTATAAACCTTGCTGAATAAATCATCACTCATAATCTTTTAACCTCTTGTAGTTCATTACACTCCGATGGACGAACTTTCCTTCTCCGTAGTTGTTATTGTCGAAGAGGGATTCTTGTCCATCCTGGTCCTTCTTAGGATTTTCGTTCTGCTTTAGAATCTCGTCGAATGTATACTCGCTTCTGGATAGCTGAGGGCCCGTAACGAATCCCCATTCGCTGAAAAGAATCGGATTTTCCGTATCGCTTCCGTTCTCGTCGACTTCATGGAGTGTCAATGCATTTCCGCAGACGATGTTCTTGGAAAGGATGAACCGGATGGAATCCCGCATATCCTCGCTGCATTCCTTCTTGCAGACGGCTTTATATTGTTTATCCCAGATTCTGAAAAGACGTTCCCGACACGAAATCACGTTGTCCATCATGATGTCCACGCCATAAAGGCTAGATACCGCAAGCAAAGAGTTCTTTTCAAAATCCATTACGCTTCTGCGGTATTTTTTCTTCACGACGGCTAGTTTTCTGTCGAGAATCTCGGCAAGAAAATTCCCGTCACCACAGGCAGGCTCCAGGAATCTGGAATCGATTCTCTGCGTTTCATCGTTCACAAGGTCACACATCGCCTTGACTTCACGCTCATTGGTGAAAACTTCGCCATGGTCGACGACACGCTTTCTGGATTTGATCTGCTTGTTCGTTTTCTTTTTCGTTTCCTTGGGCATCACTCGTCCACCTCAATTTTGTATTTTTTGAAATAAGGAGCGAGTTTCCGTTTTGCTTTGATGGTCGGCTTGTGAGAGCCTCTCTCCCATCGGTTCACAGTCTGGAAGGAAACGCCCAAAAGATTGGCTAGCTCCGTCTGCGACAATATCAAAGTGGTTCTCAGCTTCTTGACAGCTTCTGCATAGGTCATAGGTTCGCTCCTGTTCTGTTTCAAAAGTATACCATTTTCATCTCATTCTGTCGATGAATAGGGCAATAAAAATACTGCTTCCGTCTCAGTTCTTGACCAACTGTTTAAGATATTCGCGAAGGTCGTCGTCTTCTGCGTAGATGAATGTTCCTTTAACGCCACGGGTGAGAAGGACTTTATAGGTGTTCCGAATTAGTCTTTCAGCCAAGGCATCATCGGCTGTTCTGATTCCGCTTGCGGAATCGCTATGGGCGTTCCTCTCCTTATGGAATTCAATCTTTCCCGTTTCCTTGTTGTAGGTCAGGTCTTTTCCGATGACGACCCCTGCGTATTCGACTTCCAGGCCTTGGATGGTGTGAATGCAGAAGACGTTCATCTTCTGAGTTTCATCGAGAACAGCGGCTCTATCCGCTTTCTTGATGTTCCATCTGAGATTAACACCATCGTCATACTCAAAATCATATTTATCAGGTTCATACTGGCTTACCCATTCGTGTGTATAACCTGCCATCAATCTCATTTGATGCCCAGAATCCCATAAGGTCTGCCATTCTTTCATCATGTCTTTCATGGAATCCATGATTTTCAGTTTGTACTTCATTCCTTTGAGAGAGACAGGGTCATTGTTATAGCCAAGGAAGTGGTTTACAAAGGAAATGTATTGCTCTCCTCCGACGCATCTAAACTGGGAAGAGAGAATCATTCTGTCATCTTCGATGACCTTTGACCCGTATTTTTCCGCATATTCCTTTATCTGCTTGATGGACAGGTCATCGGAAGTTGTGACGACCTGATCCTCGTCAATCAGAAACACGTTGACTCTGGATGCGTTGAAGAGCTTGTCGATGACATCGACGTTTCTCTGCACACCCCATCCGAACTTCCATTTCAGCATTCGGTGAGCTTCATCCACGATGATGCAATCGAAATCAAAGGCAGCCGATTTTGCACAAGCGGCAGGTGTCTTGAATAACTCTTTGATTGCCTTCTTCGTGAAGTCTTTGGTCAGGATATCGCTAAAATAGGTTCGGGGAGTGAAGTTTGCCGTCACATAGCAGGCGTTTCTTCTTGAGGAGCCATCCTTTGGGTTCATCAGTTGTCCAAGTGCGTTGATGGCGACGATGGATTTTCCAGAGCCAGGTCCTCCTTTTACGATGAGGGTTCTTCGCTCTCCCTTTTCCAAAGCCTCTTGCACTTCGCTTACGATCTTCGAGACGGAATAGGACTGCTCGGCATCATAGGAGAAGAATGGTTCTCCGTTGATGGCATCGGTCATCATTTTAGAAAAGCCTTCGCTCGGTCTGATCTGGGAGCAGTCGATTTCGTAAAGCGTGTTGCGACTATAGGGTTTCTTTATATATTTGGCGATGAATTCGCTGAGTTTCTTCTGATCGTCCTTGAGGAAGGCGGGAGCCTCATGGACAAGCGGATATTCCTTTTCGTTCTTTAAAAGGACTTCGTATCCTTCCGGCATGTTGTGAAGATAAGAGCAGGCGTTCACACCGACCTTGTTGCTGTAGATGTATTCGTTGAAATCCTTCATGATGTTGGCATAGTTCAATGCCTGATAGGATGGATGCCAATAGTCATCGACGCCATGTCCGCCATCGGTGACCACATAGTCCTTCAAGGATGATCTTCTTACGGAACTCCATTGCTTGAGTTCGATGAGGATGACATTCTCCTTGTCATTCTCGTCTTTCCCGAAAATGAGGAAGTCGACTCTCTGCTTTGTGTCGACAAGCTTGTATTCGACGCCGACACCCGCTTCCTTCGGGATGGAATTATCCTTCAAAGCTTCGGCGACCTTTGGGAGGGAATGAATCCAGGAATTGTATTCGCTTTGTGAGCCTCCACCGATATGGTTTTCCTTGAATTCGCTTAGAAGAATGCTTCCGATTGCAGGATTAAGCCCTCTGCAATTGTTTATGAAATTTCCGACAGTATCGCTATATAAGATCATCGGTCCACCCTCTCATTTCCTGACTTATAGTTTATAACAAAGATATGTCAGCCCGGTAATTTAATAGAGAAAAAACGATTGAAATACCTTATGGTCGAAACTCATCGTTTCTTTAAAAGTGTAAAGCAATGTACAAAATCAAGATTCTATTTCGTGTATTTGACGATGAAAAAGCCAAAATAATCAAGAATATAAGCGCTTTCAACAAATCTTATGTTTCAATATTAGGGAGCCTAGGGAAGTTCTAGGTTGTTGTCCTGGCAACGTGATTAGCAACTCACCACCCGATTAACGCAATAACGGCCTGGTTGCTTTTCTGTCTGCCTGATTCGGGGAAAGGATTCTGATACAGACAGGCAACGACGACCTGCTTTTTTCACTTGTCTGTTCTTCTGAAAGGAGGACAGTAGAAGGCTATCAAGATAATAACGATAGAAATTGTCTCGAAGAAATCCGGGAAGACCATAAAGGTCTCGCCTCTCTTCCGAAGACGAAGCGTATCAAGTTCCTCACCCAGGCCTACTATGATTATAAGCATAAGGAGAAGAGAAGACGCAGAATCCTTTCCCTCGAATCCATGCTGGAGGACTGGACGGAGTCCGAGGACGGTCTCATCGATGATAGTCTCAATCCGGAAGAGCAGTGCCTCAAGAATGAAAGTGACACTTCTCTTTGCGAAGCCATATCAACACTCAACGGCAGGCAGAGAAAAGTCGTGTCTGAGTTTTTTGATAATTAGGAGATCAAAAAGAGAATTGGCTAAGGACATGGGCAGTACTGCGCAGGCCATGTCCATGTATGTCGTATAGGTCTTAGCAAAGCTAAAAGAATTGCCTGCCGGAAAGATTTAAAAATTTTTGATTAGAGTTGGACATAGCGGTGTAGCATAAAGATTGTGCAATAAACGAGCCCTTTCTCCATTGAAGTATCTTCCATATATGTCTTCCTCCTAAGACTCATGTCTCTTTTTCACTCTATGAATCCGGAAACATAGTCTTTTCCTAACTCTTAGGAATACAGAAAAAGCCTCCGGTTTCGTTATTCGAATGACCGGAGGCTTTCTTTTCCTTGGTGGGCGTAACAGGAATCGAACCTGCATGCCAATGGCACAAGATCCTAAGTCCTATAGAGCCGTTTCTTCCTAATGGTTCTCTTAGGAGCTTAGAAGAGAAAATAGACGAATTTGAGCGTATTAGTTGCCAGTCCAAGTTACACAAAAAATTACCAACCAATAGTCTGGAATGGCTTTTGCGGACAGGCTGCGGACGATAGCGGACGGCTATGGCGGACCTGATTTCCAGTCCTTTAAGACGATGGTGTTTCACCAGTTGGAACCGCCTTCGTTCCTAGGTGCATTATAGCAAACGGAAATGCGATTACAAAGAGAAGTTTCATCGAATTTATCGAAACTTTTTTGACTGCTCGGATAGGGCTCTATCGTGTTCTATTTAAGGGGTACGGACGGATTGGTTTTACATATTTTCATGACTGAACCCGTTTCATTTTCTGCCAGCTGAAGCCCTACTTTCTAAACACAGAACATGATTAAAAGAGACCATATTAATATCCATTCTTTTAATCAGTTTCCACGTCCGATTTTTATATGGAACGCTGCCTTTGTAATATAATATTGATAGTATTTCGGTTTCAAACGCTTGCCAGATTATATTTCTTGGAGGTTCGAGTTATGGGTTATCAAAAACTATCAATTAAAGAAGCTATCAATTATATTGGACAAGGAAGAATGTTCTTACCGGAAATCCAAAGAAAATTTGTATGGAAGGAAGAACAAATTGAAAACCTTTTTGATTCTTTGCTTTTGGGGTATCCAATTGGTGCACTGCTTTTTTGGAAAACTTCAAAGAAAGTTTTAAATAATGATGATACTGCACTGAATTTATATGAGTTTATTCGTGACTATCATGAAAGAGACAACAAAGATAATAAGAAAGCACCATGGCCAATAACATCGGATTTTGAATCTTATTATATCGTTTTAGATGGTCAACAAAGACTCTCGTCCTTATATATTGCACTTTGCGGAAGTCTTTCTCGGAAATTGCCACGGCATTGGTGGGATAACGATAGTTCTTTTCCCGAAAAAGAACTCTACATGAATCTTACAATCGATCCTTCCTTGAAAATTCTTGATGACGATGAGTCGAAACGATTCAAGTTTTTGACAAAATCTGAATTTGATGAGGTACCAAAGACATGGTTTAAGGTAAAGGATATTTTCAAATTCGATGACGAGTATTCCATTTTCAAAACTGCATCAGAAAAAAATGATGATGAAAGAGCCGGGAAAAACATTCTTTTGCTTTATAAGATTTTAACCAATAAGGACAATAGTCCTTTGAGTTTTTACGAAATTGACGAAGCTGATTATGATGACGTTTTGAATATATTTGTTCGGGTAAACTCTTCGGGTACTCCATTATCCAAGTCGGATTTATTATTCTCAACTATCGTTTCCTATTGGAAGGGAGGAAGAGATGAAATCGAAAAACTTATCAATTCAATGAACGGTCAGGGTGACAAGTTTGCTTTCGGAAATGATTTTGTAATGAGAGCCTGTCTTAACTTAACTGATGCCCCTATCAATCTGAAAATTAGTTCCTTTAAACGAGCAAACGTTTTGAAGATTCAAGACAGCTGGGAAAAGATAAAAAGTGCATTGCTGAATACCGTTTCTTTTTTGGTTAAGTGCGGATTCAGCGATGAATCCATAACCTCTTACAACGCGTTAATGCCGATTGCTTACTATTTGTATCAAGGTGGGCAGTTTAACAGTGATAATTTAGCCGAATTCAAAAAATATTTTATTATCGCACAGGTCAAAAATATCTTTGGCGTTGCCAGTAACACGGCTATCAGCGAAACACGGAAAGCTTTGCAAAACATCAAGAACTTCAAGAAGGAGAAGTTTTCGGTGGACTTGTTTAAGGATGTGAGATTGACGGGAGACATGAATTTTGCGATTACAGACGATGTTATTGAAAAGTGCTTTGAGTATGATAAAGGACCTTATACGTTCATGCTTCTGACATTACTGTATCCTGAGATTAAGGTAGATGCTGCCATTTTCCATCAGGATCATGTCCATCCTTATGCTGGATTTGAAAACAAGAACTTGAAGCAAAAAGGACTCCCGAAGGAAACAATAGAGAAGTGGCAAGTATTAAGAAACAAGTTACCGAATCTCCAGTTACTCCAAGGAACCATCAATGAGTCAAAGAATGATATGTCATTAGCCGATTGGCTGAAAGACCCAACAAACATAGTTAAGTACATGCCTGACGGCGTGTCTTCTGATATTAAAGATTTTGAAGTCTTCTATGAGAAAAGAAAGAAACTAATGAAATCTGAACTTAATAAGGTCTTGGGGTATTCTGAAACAACAAAGGAGGAACCGAAAAATGAAATGGGAAATTAGATATTATCTAAACGAAAATGCACATAGAACAGGTGTTTGTGCTTTCAAAGAAGTTATTAATGGTGATAGAAACTATGCCGTTCGTTGGGCACAAAATAAATGTAAGTATTCGAAATTTGTTGCTTATGATCTTATCCAAAAGTGAATAATTGGATCCATAATTGATTCAAAGCATGTTATTGAAAGCAGTCTAAATTCTTGACAAACCTTATTTTTTAGCACGAAGACCAGCTAAAATGCTTGTTTTCTAATCCTATAGTTGTAGAAGGGAAATCAAATCTATAATGAGCTAGTTGTTTAATAAATATAGTCTGGCAAGTATCAAAGGAGATTCAAATGGAAAGCAAATCCTTAAACTTATTTCTTATCGATGGGACTCCTACGGGTCGGGTAAAATGTGGGATGCTAAACTGGACTGGTGTGGCGTATCGAATTCCACGAACTGAATTAGAAGCGTGTTCGACAAGCGGGGGCGATATTGTTAAGCATTTAAAGCAATCCGGCGTTTATTTTCTTATGGGCTATAACGATGCCACTGAGAAAGAGACAGTTTATGTTGGGCAAGCTGTAACAAGAAAGAATGGTGAAGGAATTCTTTGTCGCCTTTTGGAACATAAGCGAAGCAACGGAGATAAAGAAAGATATGCTGATTATTGGAACGAGGTAATAGCATTTACCACAACAAACGATGCTTTCGGACCCACGGAATTGAGCTATTTGGAAAATAGATTCTCAAACTTAGCAAAAGAGGCAAAACGGTTTGAAGTGAGCAATGGAAATGAACCGAATATTGGTCATGTTACAGAGGAAAAGAAATCAGAACTAGAAGAATTCATTGATTACGCCAAGATTGTCATGGGCGTTTTAGGAAACAAAGTCTTTGTTCCTCTTGTCGAGCCTATTGTAGATGAAAAATCTATTTTCTTAGGAACCGGAAAGTCTTACGATGCAAAAGGAACTTTGACTGATGAAGGATTTGTCGTTTTGAAAGGAAGCAAGATTGGCGATTTAGTTCCGAGTGCTAAAGGCACTACTATTGAGAAAAATAGAGAAAAGAATTTCTCTAATATTTCTAATGGTGTAACAACTACCGATATTTTGTTTAGTAGTCCTTCTTCAGCAGCCGAGTTTATTACTGGTTGTTCGAAAAACGGAAATAAATTTTGGAAGACAAAAGACGGAAAGCTGCTAGAAGAATATTTAGATAAAGATTAATTGTTTTATCTGATATACTCATAAGTGCCATCTTCATAACCAACAACAGGACTTCGGTTATTGAACAGGAAGAACAGTATCTCAAGAACGAAAGAGAGACTATAGACAAGATGTGACGACATCCTACGTCATCCTCGTTGAAGGAATTCTATAGGAATATGAATTTTATGAAGCGAAAATGACCCTTCTAGAAATAAAAAAAGAAGGCGATTACACCTTCTTGAGGAATTGATATGATTTGGACAATCAGATCTTTGATTTAATCCATGAAAGGAAAGTGGGATAGTCAATCTTCCCGGAAGCCAGACCGAGGAATTCCTTAATCATCTCCTTATCTGACACTTCAAAATGCACTTCATTTGCATTTAAGCCTAAATACAAAACCGCGGCCGCAATTCTTTTGTTGCCGTCGATAAAAGGATGATCCATGACTAAGCCGAAGGAAAGTCTTGCAATCTTATCGATAGCGGTAGGGTATAAATCGGATGAGTCAAATGTCTGAAGCGGAGTGTTAAGCGCTGATTCCAACATGCCTTCATCGCGGATTCCATCGCTACCACCGAAATCGAATATCAATCTTGAATGGATATGGAGAATGTCATTTTTGGAGAAATAACAGCTCATTTGGCCAATTCCTCATAGACCTTGTGATGTTTTTTTTCGGATTCTTCTAGCATTTTGTCTAGCATGCTTCTATCCATGTATTGAACATTGGTGTTTTTTGTGATTTTGAAGGGGATGCCTTGCTCTCTGATGGCTTGTTTGGCGAACATGTTGAAGGCGGCATTCATCGTGAGGCCTAAATCAGAGAACAGTTTCTCCGCCTTGGCTTTGTCATCCGCATCCATTCGAATCGTTACGTTTACGCTTGCCATAAATATGCCTCCTTATTTATCTCTGCCGTTATTATACCATCTTAGCGAAAAAATATAAATAAAAATTGTGCTATATATGTGCAAATATTTGAATAAAGCGTGTCTCTTGCATAACAGGATAAGGGACTTTAGCAATTTGCGTCATTCCCCTCTCCGACAGGGTCGGTAGCGGGAAACCCGCATGACGAGAAAGAATACGGATTATTCCACGTTCTGTCTCTGCTTTGCGACCTGTTCGGCGGACTTTACGGTCTCTATGTATCTTCTGAGCCGTTCCGTCAGATACTTTGCAAAAAGCTTGAACATCGCTTTTGGAGAGCCAGTTTCGGCGTATGATTCGAATGCGTTGTAATAGGCGTTTCTGTCCGTGAACTTGATGTCAATTGGTGGGTTTCCGAGCTTCATGAGCTCAAGGTTCACCAAAAGACGTCCGGTTCTTCCGTTCCCGTCGATGAATGGGTGGATGGACTCGAAGCGCAGATGGAACAGCGCAATCTTCGTCAGGAAATCGTCCTCCGTATCCCCATGATACCACTTAAGAAGCTCCTGGATCTTCTCGGAAATCAGTGTTGGCTCTGCCGTCTGGGTCTTGGCGCCGGAGATGTAGACCGGAACGTTACGATAAACGCCGCGGTTCTGGACGTCTCTTCCGAGGACCAGGAAATGGATCTGCTTGATGGTCCGTTCGGAAAGCGGCTCCCTGTCCTTCACGAGCTGGGATACGTAGTCGAACGCCTCTTTGTGCCCGACCACGTCGAGATGGTCCTTCAGAGGCTTCTTGTAGACGGTCAGACCGCGGAGGACGAGATCCGTCTCACGGAGAGTCAGGGTGTTGCCCTCGATGGCGTTGGAGTTGTAGGTGTATTCCACGGCGAACTGGTCGTTCAGCGCTTTGATTTCGCCTGGGGTGAGAGGACGCAATGAATCGAGTTCCTGTTTGAGTTCTGCGATGGTCGATAAGACATTTGTGGAGGATTCTCTTCCGTCGGCAGGCTTCTTCGCATCGCTGGGGATTCTCCACGTCTTGCCATCCAGGACAGCACCGTCGATCTTGCCGTTACGGCAGAGGACCCGAATCCGTCTTTCCGAGATTCCCCATCTCTCTGCAGCTTCTTTCGTTCCGATATACATATATGTCACCTCTATCGGTACTATTATAGGTCACTATCGGAACAATATTAATTAAAGGAATGGTAAATTGCTGACTATCGGACCAATTCTAAAAAGAGGAAAAATTCGAACACGATTGTTTTGACGGACGTCGATTTCTACCCGGTCATCCAGCCGATACTGGAAATACTCGACGCCATATTATGGCCGGCGATTGCGATAGTGGTCGCAGTCGGCACCATCTACTGCATCTTCCTTGGAGTGAAGATCTCAAAGAGCGATGAGCAGAATTCGAGAGAGAAGGCAAAGAAGGACCTTATCGGAGCCGTCATCGTCTTTGTACTCATCTTCACATTGATGTTGGCATTGAAGATTGAAGTCTCCATCCTGGAGGATTAGGTCAAGTCCCAGATGTAGTGCAGCCTGTCGCTATTTCTTCAGCTCTTTTAGGGCATCTTCGGCATCCAGGCCCTTCGCATTCGGATCCTTGGATATCCTGTCCGCCTCTTGCAGGGCGAGAATGGTTTCCTTGTTCGGCTTGTCCAATCTGACGTCGAAGGGGAAACCTCCGACGGCTACCGATTTGCGGAGGAAGACGTTGATGGCGGTCGTCAGGCTGATGCCGAGCTCTCCGTATATTGCTTCGGCCTGCTTCTTTAAATCGCTGTCCAGGCGGACGCTGAAATTCTTGGTTGGCATGATATTCCCTCGATTCACCATACATCATACATGCAATGTCATCCGAATGCCATGCATCTGGAATGATTGGGCGAAGAAAGCCGAAGAACGGCGATGGGAAAAACGGCAAGGAGGAACCCAGTGTTACTTAATGACTTACTGAACGGACTGAAGGACATGTTCTTCAACTTCCTCTACACCTGCTTCAAATGCATCTGTGAGCTCATCGACTTCATCAAGGAGATCGAGTCCGTGGAGATAGTCGGAAGCAAGGGAGATTTCCTGACGAATCTCATCCGCTCCGATTCCGTGAAGAATGCATTCTTCACGGCATCCGTCATCGGGGTAGTATTTCTTATTCTTTAATTTTATCATTCTGATTTTCAAGCCGTAATGAAAAGTGGACAGAACCTGTTAAATGTGACTTGCAAAAGCCGGGGGGGGGATAAAATGGTCCAAAGGGTTTAAAATATGACAAATAAATTTATAAGAGATGGACTTGCCGTATCTTCTGTATGCCTTCTTTCGTTGCTATCATCATGTTTCTCTTCGTCGAACAAGATGGTGACAATTACGGTCATTGAACCAGAAGGAAATGAAACAGAATACAACGTTCGTTTAGGAACTTCTTTTGACTATTCCATTACCGATAATAGCAGACTTTTTATGGGCTGCTACGAAAAAGAAGGAGGCGAAGGGAAAAAGTTTGTAACCCATGATGGAAAAAGTGTTGCCTGGGAGGATTCTATGCCTGACAAGCTTTATTCCTACTATGTCTCCAAAGAACGGCTTTCCTTCTTTGCAAATCCAATTAATGAAAAGAACACAATTGAGGCCGGCAATGGTAGCGGACAAAACGAGCTCACCTTTGATGAGGCTTATGTGGCATATAGGGAAGGAACCAATAGGAAGGCTTTGGCTGAGGTAAGCTTTTCCTTTAGGGACAATCCAAATACCCTTTGGGACAACTGGAGTGATTTCAAAATCGAATGCAATGGGAAGACAATCTACAAAAACGCTTTGCGGGCGAATGTAAAATCTGTGCCTTTTTCGGAAGTCTTTGAAATTGACTCCCATGATTTAGCCAAAGGGATTTCGGTTTTCTATAGTCATCCTTCGGCAAATAGGTCTAATTGTGCTTCATACATCACTGACTTTAAGGTTCATGTTCGGCTCTTTACACAGGAAGAACTTGACTCCGAACTATCTTTCACCAAATTGGGCAGTGAATTTACTCAATACATTCCAGACGGAAGTCAATATAGGAGATTAGCAACTAAAGAAGCGGCCCCTGGATGCGATATCCCATATTATGTGAAAAAATTAATACAGAAGACCGATGATGTTCATCTCGATATAGACTTTTCTATTTCCAGTTATGGGCAAAAAGGCAATGCAGTTTTTGTCCAACTTTCAAATTGGGTTGATGCTTATTGTAAAGTTCTTGATTCTAACGGAAATGAAATCACAAGCGAGTTTGTAAAACTGGAAAACAACTCACAATACGCCACAGATACATGCTCTATTTACATGAATGCAGAACTGGCAAAAAAACTTGATAAAGTGTCTGTCAATTTGAAATTTCCCGATCTCAATGCATCTAGGCAAACCTATCAGACTAAGTTCATTAAAGTTGTATACCGGTTTGAGAATCAAACAGAGAGTGACTAATTATGGCGAGTACTTCAAAGCTTGATGCAATCCACTCTCTCGAGAGGAGAATCAATAAATTTATCCAAATCAAAGATATTGATTGGTGGAGTCCTTTCAATAAATCCGATACGGAGGATACTTATCGGCGCTCACTGACTGATTGCCTAGATGAGCGGAAATATGCTTATGGCGCTTTTCTTTCGTTTATCGGTTACCATAAAGAAGACTTTTCACAAGGTTGGGCAGAATACTACACAAAAAAAGTCTGTGTTGGCTACCGCAAGGAACTGAAGGGCTTTTCAGGTCAAGTCGATGAAAGAGGCAATATTGATGTCACTCCGGATTATGATTCTATTCCTGAATATGAGGAACAAAATGTTTTAAGGAGATCGGGAGAGGTTTCCGATTCTCTTTATTGTGTGTTTGGCCGTCAATATGCCAAATGTCGGGAACTCCGAAAAGAATTTCAGGATAAGTGGTTAGACTTTTACACAAAGAACAAAATCAACACTTGTCCAGATGGGTTTTATTTGAATGTGAAAACGAACACCCTTGACAGAGCCAAATTTAAGTTTATCAAAGCCGAAGATACAAAGTCACAGATTAAAAAGGCAGAAAATGCCAATCTTCCTTTTCTCCTTTTTTCTTTAGCTATGATTATTCTTACACCTTTGTCATTCTTCTATAGTTTAAGAGGCTTTCGGTTTAGTGACCTAAACAATATTATTTCTTTGTTTGTCTTTAAAGATTCTTTCATCCACCTAAAGCCAGACTTTAATTATGTATTGTTTTATTCGCTATTTGCCGTTTCGTTTGCCCTATGTTTGGCAAACTGCATTTATTTCGGGAAAAAATCAAGATGGATTTTGCTAGTCCTTTTTTTGATTTTCACATTTATTTTTCCCTTCGGGGCCACAGCGGTATTCTTCATTGCCACTCGTGGAAAAAATACAGCCTTTGATTTTTTTGCCTTTTTGCTCACATGTAGTCAGTTTGTACTGGAGATTCCTATTTTCTTATGCCTGTTAATCTATCGACTAGGCATAAAAAAACGGATTTCCGCTAATGCGGATGCCAGAAATAAGGAAACGGCGGATCTTTTGAAGTTCTTTACTGAATTTCAAGCCAAAGGTGCACTTTATTCATTCTCGGAATATTTAAGGAAATGGACCGAAATAACTGGAAGAAAATACTTTCTTGGCAGTCAATGCAAGTCGTCAATCGTTAAAAAGGGATAAACAATAGTTTTTCTGGCCGCCGTAAACCTCCCGTCTTCTTAGATTTTTCCCGGAAAGGAAGTCTTTTCTTTATAAAAACGGCAGGTATTGTGCAAAGGACGGCCCCAGCCCCCTCTCTCTGCGAAATGCCTTTACCAACAGTCTCCTCTTCTTCCCTTTCGCCTAAACCATCGTGCGTCTATTTGTGTGCGGTCAACCTAGACTTTTCCGGAAAGTGCATTGTTTCGGTATTATCTTCCTTTTCCTCTTGCATAACTACATGGGTGCCTATTATGGCCTGAGACGCGAAGAAATCTGCGGTTTGAAATGGGATGCCGTTGATTTCCAGTACAAGACCATCACGATCAAGCACACGGTCATCGAGACATCTAACGGAAAAGAGTACCAGCTCTTCCTCAAGGATATGACCAAGGACAAGAGCTCCTTCCGAACCCTCCCTCTTAGTGATGCCACAGTGGACATGCTTCTAAAGATGAAGCAACGCCAGGAGAAGATGAAGCTTCTCTTCGGAAACCGCTACAACCATGAATTCAACGATTACATCTATGTCTTCGAAAACGGGGATCTCGTGAGACCGAACTGGGTGACGGCTTGTTTCAAGCGCCTTCTCGACGACAACAACATGCCTCATATCCGCTTCCATGATCTTCGGCATAGTTGCGCCACCCTTCTCCGTCATCAGGGAGTCCCTATGGAAGACATCTCCAAATGGCTTGGTCACTCCAATCTACTTACGACCGAACAGGTCTATGCCCATTATGATGACATGAAGAAAGGTAGTACCCTGAAAGCTTTGTCTTCTGCATTGGATAATGGCAAGGAAGATAAGGACAACAAGAAGGAGATGTCTTAGCCGTCAGCCTCACATTTTGTGGGGCTTTTCTTAATCTCTTGTCTAATGATAAGCGAAAAAAGCTAGATGTCATCAATGAAATTTTACTTTTTGATGGACATGTGGTAAACTTTTGACATAAATAACTGACTGACATGAAAAAGATCAAACTGAAGAAGATTTCATCTAAGATTTGCGGGGGGGGGTTACTATTTTTAAGTAATGTCTCTCTGATTTCCATCGGCTTCTCCGCCTGGTCTATCGGCGGAGCTGCCAGTGCGGAAGCTCAAATCCAGGTCAGTGCGGCGGATGTCATAGACTTACAAAACATATTTCAAATCCAAAAGCCGGAGATGTTTCAGTATTCCCCTTATGGGATAGTGCAAGATGAAACATTTGTTTCGAATGGAAATATCTACTTTCCTTTGATAATCAATACTTCGGATGAGGGTTTCAGTAGACTGCTTTCTTCGGACAATACTCTATCTTTCGATTTCGAGATTATTAATACAGGGACATTTGGTATTTTTAATGATAGTTATCTGGAAAAATCAGAAGACGGAACATACAACGCTTTTTATAGCTTCGATAAGGAAGGATTCTCTAGTAATTTCACCTCATCTGTAAAGTGCAATATCTCCAATCAGACAGCGACAACTCGATTCGCAATTGAAAATACGGGCGGATTGTACGAATCTGGCCATATCTATTTTGAGATTCGTCTCGGATTTTCTTTCTCTGATTACGAAACGGCAGTCTATCCAAAATTATCCGCTTCAGGTCTGTCGTTATCCATTAACGTAAAGGCGGTGACTGCATGAAGAACAAAATCAAGCAAACTGCCTTGTTGGTCTTATCTTGTGCAAGTCTTGTCGCGACTATCGGCTATTCTAGCTGGATTGTGCAATCCCATCAGGAATATGCCCTCAAAAACCTTGACAACACTTCAAAACCTGTAGCCTATATCGTTGGTAATGATAGGGTAAAGTACACTTCGATTGAAAAGGCATTGGATGTGGCCAAATCAGGCGATATTGTCTGTGTGATTCCACCATCAAAGCCAAACTATAACGATAGTACAAATAATACTCTCCCTGACCAGGTCACGTATAAAATTTCTAGAGACTGCGAAATAAAATCTGGTGTGACTCTTTTTGTTCCGACCGACAAAGCGTCGGAGGAAGAAGTGACTGATGCTTCTTCTTTAAATACATACATTGAAAATATGAAGAAGTCTCAAAGAGATCAAGGGAATTCAGGCTATGACTCTTTCGCGGAAAATTCTGCTAATAGATTTTTGAGAATCACTCTTGAAATCGAGAACGGCAAGACTTTGACCAATAATGGGACGTTGCTCATAAGTGGTTACTTAAGCGGAGGAACAAGCGGAGCGGGCAATGTAGGGCAGACTTCGCACAGTTATTCGAGAATTCTTCTGGCTGGGAATGCGAAAATTAAACAAAGTTCTGATTCGGCTACCACATATTGCTTTGGCTTTATCGATGAAGAAACAAGTGGTTCTTCTTCTTTTTTGATAGAAAAAGGCTCTTTATATATTCCATTCGTCATCAATGACTATAGAGGCTTCATTTATTCTTATTCTATGACTGATGGAGCAATTGAGAAGAAGAGATGTTCTCCTTTCAATATCTTTCAAGTTAGAAACATTAGCTGCCAAACAAAAATTTGCTATTCAGTAAGTGTCTATGCTGTTATTAATGTTTATGTAAAATATGATAATATCAATGTTGATGAAACGGTGCCAATTGTCAAAAATTTAATTGGTAACACCGCAAACTTTATCATTCAACTAAAAGAAAACGGTTACCTTTTGTCCAAATACACTCGTAAAACTGACACCCTTTCTTTGAATTTCTATGGAGGGTTTTCGTTATCCTATTTAGAACTTAATCTTGAAATGAAAGGACAAACAGTTCAATTGAGTACGAAAGAAGCATATTTTCCACTCTCATATAAACTTGAAATCGGCTTATACGCTCTCCCAAGTCAAAGCAACTGCGTATATGACATAAGCAAGCAAAGAATGAAGGTCCTTACTGGTAGTAAATTGTCTGTTGGCCAAAATGTTTTACTGAAAGGAAATGAACTAATTGTTTATTCGAGCTTTTTAGATGGCAGCAATGGTATTGGACAGGGCATCAAAGGAAGTGGAAGAAATGGATACCCTTTAAAAGAAAACGGAATATTAAAGATTCTTGATGGGGGCAAACTTGATTTTACCACTCTAGCAGGTTTGATTTATTGTGATGACTCGTCACACATTACAAAAAAGAACGAAACAATTATTTCAAATGAACCATGGAACTATGGTGGTAATACAAATACTGTTCCTATTCCACCATGGGTAACTAAAGATTATTTGGAAATTAGAGAAAAACTTACAATAACCCCTTTGGCATCTGAAAAAAAGAAAAAAATCTGTGCAGGCTTAAATGTTTTTTCAAGTACTAGTACGTTTTCTCCGGTTTATGATTTAATTATCAATGATGGTTCCATTAACGAAAGAGTTTCTGATTATCAAAAAGTCATTTTTCTTGATGAAATTGGAAATTATAAGATAAATTTTGTGTCAAATTTGTACAAAGCCTTTTGTAATAATAAACTTTATGAGAAAAATAGTTTGGTATCTTATTCGAATTCTACCAATATTGTTACGGCGACTAATAGCAATTTATCAATTTCCAATAATAAGGATGGAATTAATGAATTTGATGTTCAAAGTATATCGATAATCGGGTCGACACATACCATAGATGCTGGAACCGTGCTTCAACTTTCTGGAGAAATTAACGATATTAATAAGGCTTATTATAAGAATTTTGCTTGGTCGTCTTCTAATCCATCTGTTGCATCTGTCGATCAAGATGGGCTTGTGACCGCACTTTCTGAAGGCGAAGCGACAATCAGTTTAATTTGTGATGGAAAAACAGCAAACTATGATGTTGCGGTTGTTAAGCCAGCTACAGCAATTGAGGAAGTTTCCACAATTACAATAAATTGTGAAAAAGGCATTGCTTCCGGTGGGATATTTGAAGATGGGGATTACAAGTTTACCGCCTCAATTATTGGAAAATCCGGTAATAAACTCGGGCTTGATGATATTACTTCAATCACATGGATCATTAAAGGTGAGGCGGATGAAAGAGCCTATATTGGTGACAAAACTATTCATGAAAAGGAAGGAAGCCTTGAAGTAACGGCCACGATTGCCGGGGGAGCGAATGCGAATACTAGTCTGGGCGCTACCCCTGATAAAGTAACGCTCACCTGCACTGTCATAGGAAAGGCGAAAGGAAACACTATTAATCAAGTGTTTAACATTGTAAATGAAAATAAATGTATTCTTTCAACTTCTTTAATATTGATGGCTGATGGCTCATATAAACAAGCCGGTTTAATCCGTGCAGGCGATATTGTTTTGTCATTCAATCATGAAAGCGGAAGACTTGAGCCAAATCGTGTGATCATCAATGATCACCTTAAAGCAAAATCTAAAATATACGACGTGGTCCATCTCACTTTCTCTAATGGCAATGAAACTAATTTCGTTTACGAACATGGATATTTTGACGTAGACCTAAACAAGTACGTTTATTTGCATTCTTATGACGCCAAGGAGTTCATCGATCATCAGTTCATAGCGGTAAGTAACGAAGGAATCATTAGTAAGACTAAATTGATTGGCGTTTCTTCTAAAGAAGAGATGGTGAAGGTTGTTTCCCCAGTCACTGCGAATCACCTCAATATTGTGGCTGACAATATGCTTAGTGTCGGAGGAGGGCTTGCCGGTCTTTTCAATATCTTTGATTACGATAGAGAGACACTTGCCTTCAACCCTGAAAAGAAGAAAAAAGATATCGAAACATACGGACTTCTTGGCTATGATGCTTTCAACAAGTTCTTCCCTAAAGAACTTTACGATGCTCTACCTTGCAAGTATATGAACGTTTCGATTGGAAAGGGATTGATAACTTGGAAGACAATCGAAGAATACATCAGCAAATGGAAAGATCAACTTATCGATGGGGTTAAATGAAGGCTAATTCTTTGATTTTTCTTCTTTGATATACGGATCAAAGTATTTCTTCTCTCCATCTATTCTTGCTTTAATGGCTCCCTGTTTTGTCTTGTATGATCCAAGATAATGATCAACCTGCTGGAAGGTGATATAAGCCTCCCAGCGTTTTCTTTTCTTGTTATATGTGA
>ERZ808240.1479-NODE-1479-length-28851-cov-27.972218_pt1 | contig 28851 bp, 21 predicted proteins | sample MGYA00521084_ERZ808240 | MGnify/ENA primary metagenome ERZ808240 (study PRJEB31516, sample SAMN03275571) | gut metagenome | biome: mammalia-associated habitat; material: feces | host: Papio cynocephalus | place: Kenya | collected 2012-08-06 ... | reverse complement strand
CGGAGTTTCGGCATGATGCTCAGAATCACATACGGGGTGCAGAACGACACGTGCGCAAGGACAACAGTCGTGTAGCCCTGGCTGATGCCTAGCGCGACAAAGAGGATGAACAGCGAGATACCCGTGATTATGTCCGGGTTGAGCATCGGGATGTCATTGAGCAGGTTCATCACCTTGCGCTTGCGCCCATGCAGGTTGTATATCCCTATCGCCGAGACGGTTCCGAGAATCGTTGAGAGAAACGCTGAAATCAGTCCGATGGAGAGCGTGTTCTCGATGGCGCGGATGAGCGAGTTGTTCAGACCGCCGCTGAAAACAGCCTTGTAGAGATTCAGCGAGAACCCCGTCCAGTTGCCGAGCACCTTGGCCTCGGTGAAGGAATAAATGGCGATGATGATTATCGGAGCGTAGAGGATAACCAGCAGAATCCAGATATATGCCTGTGCAAAGAACTTTTTCATCAGAGCAGCCCTCCCGCCTCACTTGCCTGTTTGTCCTCGGAGTCGGAAAACAGGGTTGTTACACCAATGATGAGAAGCATTATCAGCGCGATGGTGGAGCCGTAGTTCCACATTCCGTTGTTGATGTTCTCCTGAATCGTGGTTCCGAGGAGCTTCACCTTGTTCAGGGTGAGGAGTTCGGAAATCGCGAATGTTGAGATTGTCGGCATGAAGACCATCATCACCCCGCTGATGACCCCGTGCATCGACAGCGGGACCGTCACCTTTGCAAATACCCTTGCCGGACTTGCCCCGAGATCCTGTGCCGCCTCGATGTAGGAGCGGTCGAGCTTTTCGAGCGTGTTGTAGATCGGGTAAATCATGAACGGCAGGAAGTTATAGACCATGCCGAAGATGAGCGCACCCTCCCCGAGCGGAATGCGCAGGAAGTCGAAGAGCGCGACGGTCGCGAGGGTGCGGATGAGCATGTTTATCCACATCGGAAGTATGAACAGCATCACCGTGACCTTCGAGCGGTTGAGCTTCGCATTGCTGAGAATCCATGCCGCAGGATAGCCTATGAGAAGACAGAGGATTGTCGTAATCATCGCTATCTCAATGGAATATGCGAACGTCTTGATGTCCTCCGACGTCGTGAAGAATCTCTTGAAATTGTCGAGAGTGAAAGCGCCGTTCGCGTCGGTGAACGCATAGACGGTAATCATCACCAGCGGCAGCACCACAAACATCAGCATGAAGATGAAATATGGCAGAGACCAGTATGACCTTTTGAATGTCCTCATCACTTGCCTCCCTAAGCTTTCTTCAGGCGGATGTTCTCCGGCTTGACATTGATTCCGACGAGGTCGTTCTTGTCCCACACGTCGTCAGTCTGGACATAGATTTTCTCCCCGTCGTCCGTCTTGACGGTGAGGAAATAGTGATTGCCCTTATATAATATGAAGGATACCTGTCCGCTTGTCTTTCCCTCGTCGCTCTCGTCGAGAAGCTCGACGTCGCGGAACTCTATTTCCGCGAGAACCCTGTCACCTTCCGCGATGTCCTCGGGAACATTCGCGGCGGCGACTTCCCATTCCTCGCCGAGGAACTTCGCCTTGTTCTCTCCGGAGTACTCGGCCTCGAAACTGTTGCACAGGCATTCCTTGTGCATCACGTGGATGTCGTTCGGGCGAATCAGCATCCCGACCTCGCTTCCCACCTCGAAGGCGTTATAGTCCTGAATCATAATCTCGTAGCCTTCCTTCGTGAGGACAGTCATCTCGTAGTGCACGCCCTTGAATATGCAGGACTGCACCACTCCGGTGAACTGCGCCTTGTCGAGGTTGGTGTTGAAGATGTAGATGTCCTCCGGACGTATGACCACATCGACGTGCTCGTCCGGGGAGAATCCCTTGTCGACGCAGTCGAAGTCGTGGTAGATGAACTGGACTTTCTCGTCGCACGGGATGATTCCGTTCAGGATGTTGCTTTCGCCGATGAAGTCCGCGACGAAGGAGTTCGCAGGCTCGTTGTAGATGTCCGCAGGCGTGCCTATCTGCTGAATCACGCCCTCGTTCATCACGACTATGGTGTCCGAGAGGGTAAGCGCCTCCTCCTGGTCATGGGTCACATAGATGAAGGTGATGCCAAGTTCACTGTGCATTTCCTTGAGCTCCATCTGCATGTCCTTGCGCATCTTCAGGTCAAGCGCGGCGAGAGGCTCGTCGAGCAGCAGAACCTTAGGCTGGTTCACTATTGCCCTTGCGATTGCCACTCTCTGCTGCTGTCCCCCGGAAAGCGAATCCACGTCGCGCTCCTCGTAGTCGGTCATTGAGACCATCTTCAGAACCTTGCGCACACGCTTCTCTATTTCGTCATTCGGCACTTTCTGAAGCTTGAGCCCGAAGGCGATGTTGTCATAGACGTCCAGATGCGGGAACAGAGCATATTTCTGGAACACGGTGTTCAGCTGACGGTGGTGAGGCGGAATCCCGGTGATGTCCTGCCCCTCCATAAGAATATGTCCCTCGTCCGGTTGCGTGAACCCGGCGAGCATACGGAGCATCGTGGTCTTTCCGCAGCCGGACGGGCCGAGAAGCGTCACGAACTCTCCCTTTCTGATTTTCAGGTTGATGTCCCTGAGAACCTGCACTCCGTCGAATGATTTCGAGATGTGCTCGATGTCGATTATTATGTCGTTTGCCATAATTCCTGCTAGATTGAAAAACAGGAGCCGCTTAGGCTCGGCTCCCTTCCGGATTATTTCTGCCAGAAACGATGCAGCGCGAGGTTGTATGTTACCCCGATGTTGAGCGAGAGCTCGTCGAAGCTCATCACCCCGTCGTAATCGTCGAGCACGCCGAAATGGTTGGCGTTGGCAATCACCGCATGAACCCTCAGATCCTGTGTGTCCCGGATCGGATACCAGTGGACGCCAAGCCCGACAAAGCCCATCGTCCAGCCTTTCTTGTTCTCGGGGTCAATCGGATCATTGAGTGAATAGTAGTTGTCGATGCCTCCCTTGGCGAAGACGCTCACCTGCGCGTCCTCGTGGTAATATTCAACCTTTGCATTGGCAAGATAGCAGAGCATCGGGTTGTCCCATCCTCGGCTGCGGACCATTCCGTCGAGGGAAAGCGTGACACCGCCTATCGTGAATGAATGTCCCGTCGCGAAACTGTTCCACCATTTGCCGGAGAACGGAGCCTCGGGCTCTTCCTCAATGTCGAAATCGTAGCCGTGGTAGCTTTCGTAGCACCCGGTCGCACCGACTGAGAACATTCCGGTCCACCATTCCCTTTCTTCAGTGTATTTCAGCATGGCCGAGAACTTCCCGTCCTGAAAAGGGTGCACCGAGTAGGGGGACGACGTCGCCTGAAGCTTGAGGCTGCTGCATTCGTTAGGCGCTGCCCAGCCGATGGACGCTCCCCACTGATAGGCGGAGTTTTCGTTCCAGAATTTTGACGAAAGGTCGAAATGGCAATCGACGTCGTTCGCGTCATATTCCGTAAGCGCGTATGCCATGACGTCCTTTCCGACGGTGAAATCCCACGCTCCGGCGTTCTCCGTTTCGAGCGTGTAGGTCAGAGTCGCCCAGTCGAGCCAGGTGCTTTCATCGCTGTGGAGGGAGTTCTTGTAGAGCGGAGTCAACTTGTCGTCAGGCGACAGCAGGCTCCAGTCCACGCCCAGCCAATGGTTGGAGATGGAGTAGGAAAAGCCCTTCCCGAATTCACCGTCAATGAATGTGTAGATTGATGTGTTGCTGAAGCTGAAATCGAATTCTCCCGCGCCCTTCTGGAGGGGAAAATAGGGATTCGCGTCAAATCTGGCGGTCGCATTGACCTCCACTGTGCCTTTTTCGGAGCTAACCTCTTGAGCGGAGGCAGCCAACCCACATAGTGTAGCGGCAGTAATTAAAACTATGAGTCTTCTCATTTCTCATAAAAAGAAATTTTAATTAAACATACGATGTGGCTGCCTAATTGCCGCAATCGTTGATGCAAGGAAGGCTTTTGGCCGGTCCCTCCGACCTCACCCACACTTTTGCGGCTGCAAATGTAGCATTATTTTGAATATATCCGTCATTTTTGCGTCAGAAATTTGCACCATCCCGTTGCTTATTCAAAATATCTTGCATACATTTGCCGTTGTCATGGAAGGGCAGCACCTTCCGTGCGGACATATAAAGCATTAGGCTTTTTCTTTCTACTCTAAAGTTTGGCGACTGTAAGCAGCACTGAAAGATGAAGTTATGATGCTCGCGCATAAGCGTGGGCTTTATTTCTTCTCGTAGTGCAGGGTTACGCCAAACACCCGGAGTAGCGAGACTTAAAGTCCTCGCTTTTTTGTTGTATTAGGCAATAATCGAATAATGTTATGAAAAAACTGCTTTTTATTGTCGTCTTAGGTTCTTTGTGGACCTGTCTGGCACATGCGCAGGTTGACAGTCTTGCATATTATCGTGTTCAGGAGTTGTATTCTATGTATGACGACTATCTGAAATCCTCTTCTTCTGGAGAAACAGACAGGGGGGATAGCCTGAGATTTATTTGCAGATCGTATGTGACGAATTTGGATGCCGTCGAGGGCGAGTCTGTAATCGAAACTATTGTGGATGATGTTGTTGCCTCCTTTGATACAAAGAACAATGAGGACTTTCTCGTCGATGCTTCCCGTGCTGTTTTCATACTTCCGGATGATAATCCATATCGCTTTACCATCTTGAATCTGATGGCTGATGTTTATGCCTACCATGAAAATAAGGCGCTCTTGCTTCAGACAATCGAAGAAATGAAAGAATCGCCTGAGGCAGAACTTTCGGAGAATGCGACAATAATCACGGCATTGCAGGAGAAAGCCGATGCCATGGAGTCATTTAAAGACCATCTTAACGGGTATTGGGTTGCCGACAGAAGTTGTTTGTTTGGGCAGAGAGAGGGTTATCCGATATTTGTATTGAATGTCTTTGACGATCAGGAGGGGAAAACCGCGCTGATGACGGATTATATATCAACCCCGGATTATGCGGATGACCCTATTCTCCGATATTGCAATCTTTTTCAATACGATGAACCCCGGCGTGCATTTCTGTCTCGTTTCAGTGACCGCGAGATTCGTTTCGGCAATGCCCAACTTGCCGGCAGCATGATTGATTCCGCACAGGATGCGGAAGCGCATTTTCGTGCGCTGGCGAATGACAAGAGAGCTACATTGGGACAGGCTGTGACATCTCAATTTGTCGGAACAGCTTTGTCTTTGGGATTTCAGTTGTTGGCTAACAGTGTCGCGACATCGCGGCTGAATGATGATGTCATTTATGTTACGGGTTCCTATTCTTCTGAAAACATTTTGAAGGCACACCTTGACTACCAGCAGTTGTCGAGCAATACGGGGAATATGCTTGTCAGAAGCAATGTTCTGTTTAACAATGATATGGAACTGCTGAGATGGAAGGAAGAATATGGTGTCGTTTACGGGAAGCCGGATTGCAGTCCGGTAAGCCCTTTTGTGGATAAACTGAGTCCGGATATGGAGTTGTATCGGATTAAGGAGAGAATAAGTGTCAGACGACCGGAGTATTGGATGCCGATGATTGCCGGTGCGCTTGCCGGCATCGGCCTGTCCGCTTGGGGCATAAAGATGCTTTGTGATATCCCCAGTCGCAAGAAGTTAGAGGAAGACCTTGGACATAGTATATCTACAGATTATTATGATGAGATGTGGCGGGAGAATGGCTGGAATAAGAAAACTTGGTGTGGTGCAGGGCTCGTGACGACAGGTGTCGTGGGTTGTATGTTTTCTTTTATCATACCGTTCAGTGTAAGGGATGCGCGGCGTGCAAAGGCCGTGAGGGAATATAACTATACGCAGACGGACCTTCTTCGTCAGTTCAATTCGGTAGAATGAATATTTTTCAAATAAATGGTTGTAATAATGAAAATAGATTGAGTATGAAGAAATTATTATGCATATTATTGTTTCTGTTTCCGATGATTGCCTATTCGCAGAGTCATAGCGAATGGGTGCGACAGTCCGCAGAACAGCAAGTCCGGGAATACTACCAATCGAAGTTGAACACAAAGAAGAGTGAACTACGTGACGCGCGAAATGAACTGGTCAGATTATCGAATCTTCCGGAATCTGAATTTCACAATAATGTAGATGTGAAGGAACAGGGCGTTTCTCTTGGAGTAAGAATAGAGGCTTTGAAAGCTGAAATAAAGATGATAGAAGAGGAGTATAATAATAAATTGGGAGAATTACGGAGGATACAGCAGGCGGCAAAATCAGGACAGGCTCAGAAAACAGGACAGCAAAAGAATGCTGTACGTCGGAAACAGAGCCAAAGCCGTCAGGCTGCTGCGTCGAGGAGGGATGCAGAACAGAATGCGGCTGATGCGCGGCGTAGGAGGGAGGAAGCGGCTGCGCGTGGAGCGAGAGAAGAACAGGCACGCAAAGTTCAATTTAGCAAAGATAAAGAGGCTTATTTGCGGGATTCCGCACCTCGTTATGAAGAATCGCGTGGCAGTGTCGTACGGAAGGCTTCTTCTCAGGCGTATGGGCAAATGGCCGCCGCGGCGGATGGCTGCCATATGCAGAAAACTTTGAATGGAGTTATTGCTTCTCGTACAAGTGATAAGCAAATGACGAACAGCGATGCCTTCGATAAATTACACAGAAATAGAGGTAAGGCTGGTGTGGCGGTGCACACCGTCAATCAGCTGGAAAGTACAAGGCTTTTTGAACAGAAATTGGCTGTAAGAGCAGCGGCCGAAGAAGGTCGATATGATAAAAATTGGCATTTGGAACAAAAAAAAGAGGCTTTGTCCATATGGCTGAAATCGGATACCAAGATGCAGGAGTTGTCGAAAGATGTTTTGCAGCAGAAGTTGGAGAATGGCATTAAGACTGAGTCGATAAACGCACAACGCGACGAAACCTCATTCAGGAATGCGCGGACGAAACCCGAGCGCGATGCGGCACTTCAACGGCTGTATGGCGGAATTGTGAGTGACCGAAAATACATGGAGCCTCATTTCTTGTCACAATTGGATGCTTCGGGACAGTCTCGGATTATTGATGTCTTGGTTGAGAAATGCAAAGACACGGGTGGTCGGATAAGTTCTGATATGCTGAAAAAAGTTGTAGGCAAGGTTGATTATGCCTTTAGCAACGGAAAAGATCCTGCGGGAAGTGATGATGTGACTATAAGGGCAAAAGAAGTGTTGGACGCTTTTCATGCCATGTGTGCTAACGGGTTATGTAATAAATGATATATCTGGATAAATGAAAAATATAAAGACACTGGCTTTTGCCATAGTACTATTATTCTGCGCATCCTTAATGGGGTACGCGCAGAGCTATGATGAAATTGTAAGTGAAATCATGTCTTATCAGGAGTGTTTTAATGGGCATTCGCATGGACTTCAGGAGGACAGCTACTATGTCGATGGCAAAGTTGTTAAGTTCAAATCAGCGGCAAATTTCAGCACGGCCAACTTTTTTGTGTCGGATACAGAATATGAGACAGAAGGTCTCCCTGGCATTGATGCTGTGCAGAACTGGCTCCGTCTGGAGGATAATTCATTTCATATTGTAGCGCATGGCATAGTTCCCGGTTCCAAGTTCTCTGCGAATGAGATAGAAATCGGCGGAAAATTCTTGAACGCGGAGCAGGTCGCCGGTCTGATTCTTAAGCATCTTAAGAAATATGAGTTAATGCTGGAGGTGAAAAAACAGCCATTTTCGATTGTTCTCCATAGCTGCAAGGCCGGGTATGGCGAGAATAGTTTCGCTGCGCAACTGTCGGCCTGTCTGGAGGATAAAATTCGTGGCCTTACCGTAGTCGCAGCCGATGACATAGTGTGGCTTGACAGCCATAGCGGCAGTCTCTATCCTTCGGAGAAAATCTGTTCTACCCGAGAACAGGAGCAAGATTCTTCATATCCGGGTAAGGACTGGCTCGTATTCAAGAATGGTGAGCGCATTATGCGCGGAGGAAAAACTTGTCAGGAAACTATCCGAATGGCCAACGAATATCTTAAATATGTGTGGAAATAGATTTGCGGTAATCATGTTTGTCCATCAACCAGCATTTCAGGGGCTTCCACACGCGGCCGTCAAATCACTTTCCAGTCATCGATGCAGCGGGAGGCGGTGGAGAAATTCACTCCTATTTTGAAGAGCCTGCGCGGGTCGTCTTTGAATTGGCGGGCGTAGCTTTTTGCCTCGATTTGGGCGAGAGCTTCGGCGGCGGAGGCGTTGCTCTTGATTTCAATGATGTAGATGTAGTGTTTCGTCTGAATCAGTATGTCTATGCGTCCTTCTGACATCGTGTGCTCGACTGTGGCGTATTCTCCCATCAGTTCGAGGATTATGTACATCGCATACTGAAAGTCCTTCTCGCAGTCTGCCTGAATCTGGTAGCTTGTCTTTGCAAAGAGGGCTTCGAGGCGTTTCATAAAACTCTCGGGGTCTCCGTTATTGATATCGCGAGCCATGCGGGTGATTAGCATTCCGGGGGTGTCGGCGCCGACAGGGGTGTAGTAGCGGACGAGGAAATTGAGGAAGCCGTGCTTGACCTCCATGTTCGGAAAACCGAGATGATAGAGCTGATAGTAGGGTTCATAGCCCCTAATCGTCAAGTAGCCGCTCTGGTACATAAGCGGAATCGGGTTCTCGAACGCAGAGTCTATGTCCGTCAGCAGAGTTGAGTCCGCCTCCTGGTCGGAGAGTTGGGTGATGTCGAATGAAGTTTCCCGCATGATATCAACCAGAAATGACGGCGTGCCGGTCTCAAACCAATACTCGCTGAATTTCATGGCTCCGAATGCCTTAAGCAGGCTGAACGGATTATATATCCCTATCGTATTTTCGCAAAAGTGATAGCCGTCGTAGGTTTCCGCGAGCTTTTTGTAGCAACCTTCCTCCGACAGGCCGCTTGCAGCGGCGAGTTCCTTCACGCTTTCGTGAAAATATTTCTTCAGTTCGGTTTCGGACACGCCGCAGATGTCAACGAACTGCGCGTTCATCGAAATGTCATCCGGATTGTTGAGACCGCTGAAAATGCTCAGCTTGCCGATTCGTGTGACGCCGGTGAGAAAGCAGAACCGGATGTACTTGTCCTTGGATTTCAGTACGCTGTAGAACCCCTGAAGCTCATTGCGGAACCAGTTCTGGAGTTCCGGATTCCTGAAGTTGTCCATTATAGGCTTTTCGTATTCGTCAATCAGAACAACGACTTTCTTTCCTGTCTTGGTGGCGATTCTTTCAATCAGAGTGTCAAAGCGCACGCTCAGGGTAGGGTCGTCGTTGGGCAGGTCATATATGTCTTCATATTTTTTCAGGAACGCATTGAGCTTTGAATGCAGGACCTGCCTGCAGTTGTAGTTCGCACCGCTCAGGTCAAGATGAAGAACGGGGTAGGCATTCCATTCCTTTTCTGACTTTTCAATTTCAAGTCCATAGAAAAGTTCCTTGTTTCCGCTAAAATATGCCTCTAAGGTCGAAATCAGCAGACTTTTTCCGAAACGTCTCGGACGGCTCAGGAAATAATACTTTCCTGTGCTTGCGAGGCGATAAATCAGTCCGGTCTTGTCAATATAGACATAGCCGTTTCTGCGAATGTCTTCAAATGTCTGTATTCCAATCGGGTATAACATAGTCAACTCTTATTTTCTCCAAATATACGAAAATATGTTTCAGCAGCGCAATGCAATCCTGAAATTTTACGTACGGTTGGCGACGAGCAGGTCGCAGAGGACGCTGATATCGGGAACTACGAAATCGGGGGCGTGGAATTCGGGCCTGTGCGCTTGATAGGCTTCAGCTTCGGGAGTCTTGGCGGCGGAGTGGCTTTTCACCGTGCTGAGGCAGGCTGCCTCGTCGGCCGCGACCTTGCGGGCGGTCTCGAGCGTGGTTTCGCCGGAGAGTACGAGGACTCCGACGGCTCCGGCGTTGTATGCCATTGCCGTGTCGGTGTAAATCCGGTCTCCTGTCATGACTATTTCATCCGGTTTGAGATTGTGCCGCTGCATTATTCCCTTGAGCATATTCGGGTCAGGCTTGCCGAGGGTTACATCTGGGCGGCGTCCGGTAGCGTGTTCTATGCAGGCGCAGAGAGAACCGCAGTCAACGAGGACCGTCGGAAGGTCGGTCGGGCAGACACGGTCGGGATTGGTGGCGATGTAGGGGAGTCCCTGTGACGCCCACCATGCGGCGCGGCAGAGGCGGGAATATTCCAGAGTCGGGTCGAATGCCACCACAAGCGCGTCCGGGCGGTCATCGGCGGAGTCGGCGCAGGCCTCGAAGCCGGCCTTCTCGAACTGTGACGCCATGCTTGGGGTCCCGAGAAGGAACAGCCTGCGGGCAGACGGGTAGTGTGCCTTTATGTAGTCGATTGCTGCAAGCGAGGTCGTATAGACATTGTCCTCGTTCGCCTCGATGCCCAGGCCTTTCAGTTTTTCCACATAGTCGCTCACTGATTTCGTCGGGTTGTTCGTGAGGAACGAGTAGCCGATGCCGCTTTCCCGCAGCCGCCGGAGCGTGTCGAGCGTGAAAGGGAAGAGCGTCGAGCCCATATATATCGTTCCGTCCATGTCGAAGGCGACGTGCCTCACCTTCCGCAGCTTCGTCCTGTCCGCCTCGGAGAGGGGGTCATTCTTATGCCGGTATTCTGTCATTGTATATTTCCGTAGTCCTTTGGGAGTCTATGTCGTTTGGGATAAACAGTCTTATGCCCGTCATCTCTGTGATTCCGCAAAGTTAGCGTTTATGACGGAATATTTCAACTGATGATTTTGCATATTTGTACCCGAAAGGGTTGAAAATTATTATTATTTCGTATATTTGTACCCGAAAGGGTTGATTTTGGATGTCGTATCTCCAAATTTTACCCGAACGGGATTATTTTATGGGATTAGGAGAATATATTCGTAACAAACGAAAGACTTTCAGGCTTACGCAGGTTGAACTTGCGGAACGCACGGGCGTAGGCATCCGTTTCGTCCGGGAACTTGAAGCCGGTAAGCCTACGGTGCAGATGGATAAGGTAAATCAGGTTCTAGGGCTCTTCGGGGAGGAGCTTCGTCCGGAAAAGATTGCTGAATGATGAAAAAGGCAGGGATTTATATTGATGACATATTTTGCGGCGTCTTGACGGAAGATGACGAAGGGTATCATTTTCAGTATGATGCCGGATATATGTCCTTGGAGGGGGCAAAGGCTCTCAGCCCGACGATGCCGTTCCAAAGTGAGGAATATGTCAAGGAGATGATGTTTCCAGTCTTTGACGGGCTTATTCCGGAGGGGTGGCTGCTTGACATAGTGCACAAGAACTGGAAAATTGACCCTCGGGATCGGATGTCTCTGCTGCTGACTTGCTGCCGTGACTGCATCGGAAACATAAGTGTAAGGGAATATGAAGGATAAGTGTCTTTTCTGCTATATATGTGCCAGCTTACCAACCGTCTGACTGAACATAAATATCTTGGCTCTTATCTACAGCTTGCGGAAATCGTAAGAAAGTATTCCGCAGCCTCGTTTCTTGATGTGCAGCGTTTCTGGGAAATTGTCATATTCTCTTGGATAACAGGAAATTCCGATATGCACTGCAAGAACTTCTCCCTTATAGAAAGGCATGGCGTCGGATATGTCCTTTCCCCGGCATACGACCTCCTTTCCGTGCAGCTTACGGGGATAACTGACCCGGATGAGCTTGCGATGCCGCTTGTGGGCTATGCTCGAGACGAACGCAAGGCTCTGAAAGGCTTCGACAGGCCGGCATTTGTCGAGGCTATGATTGAGTCCGGGATTCCGGAAAAAATCGGGAGCAGATTGATTGAACGAATGAAGTGTTGCAGGGACAAATGGTGCGACATTCTGGATATGTCTTTTTTGTCAGACACTTTGCGGGCTGCGTATAAGACTCTGATTGACGAGCGTTTGGAACGCCTGTCATAAAAATGACTGACAGCTTTTTCCTGTTAGGTCCCGTTCCGGCTACCTCATTTCGCGGACGGTGTAGCCGAGGTCCTGAAGACGGGGAATCTGACGGGACTTGAGATTGCGGGCGAAGCGCGGCCAGGACTTGCTTTCCGGGCGGCTCCACTGAACCTCGGCGAGGGCGAGCATACGGGGGAGGAGCATATATTCAAGATGCTCGTCGCGGGCGATGAACTCCGTCCAGAGATTGCCCTGCACTCCGAGAATGTGGCGGGTGTGCCCGGCCGGGATGCCGTCGAGGGGCTCGTAGGAGTAGCATTTCTCAATGGGGAGATAGTGCCCGATGCCGGTGGGCTCGCGGAGAGGGTCGGGACCGGGGCAATAGTCGAGGTAGCAGAAGGATGTCGGGGTCATGATTGCGTCGAATCCGTTGCGGGCAGCCTTGACTCCGCCTTCCGTCCCGCGCCACGACATCACCGTCGCGCCCGGGTCAAGCGAGCCTTCGAGAATCTCGTCCCATCCGATGACCTTCTTCCCCTTGTCGGCGAGCATCTTCTGTACCCTTGCAGTCACATAGTTCTGGAGATAGTGTTCGGCTGTCCAGTCCTCGGTGTCCTTGAGACCGAGTTCCTCGATGCGCCTCTGACAGGCCGGACATTCCTTCCACCGCGCCTTGGGGCATTCGTCTCCTCCGATGTGTATGTATTCTCCCGGGAATATGTCGCAGAGTTCGCTGAAAACGCCGTCGAGAAAGTCGAAGGACGACTCCTTGCCGACGCAGAGAACATCCGGGGCTATGTCCCAGAGCGTGAACACCTTGTAAGGGCCTCCCGTGCAGCCAAGTTCCGGATAGGCCGCGAGGGCGGAGACAAGATGCGCCGGAAGGTCAATCTCCGGAACAATCTCTATCCCGCGCTCCGCCGCATAGGAGACGACGTCGCGCAGCTGCTCCTGAGTGTAGAACCCTCCGTAGCGGATTCCGTCGTTGTGGTTGACATCCCAATCCACCTGCGAGCCGTCCCTCCATGCTCCGATTTCGGTAAGACGGGGATATTTCCTTATTTCGACCCTCCATCCGTGGTCGTCCGTCAGGTGCCAGTGGAAGCGGTTCAGCTTGTATATCGCCATCACGTCGAGAATCTTCTTCACCTCGTCAATCCTGAAGAAGTGCCGTGAGCAGTCCAGTTCCAAACCCCGATAGCCGAAGCGCGGACTGTCCTTTATCGCCGCGCATGGAACGTCGGGGAACATCTGCTTCAAAGTCTCTATGGCATAGAGAGTTCCTGAATATGAACCCGAACGGACGGATATGCCGTCGCGGCGGACGTCGATTTCATATCCCTCGCCTTCGATGGACTCGTCATGAGTGAAGACAATCTTCGACGAATTCCTTTTTTCGCCGAAGGCCCCGGAAACATAGTTCCCGAAGCCTTCAACCAGATTCCTTTCAGCCTTCGACAGTCCCGATGAACTGACCTTCGCGCCTCTGGCGTTGAAGCATCCTCCGTGTGTGGTTACTTCGGCCGGGTAGGGGACAACGGACAGCGTCTTTCCGTTCACGGCCTTTATGCACTCGATTTCGTCTTCGCTGTATGGCGACCCGTCTCCGCGCAGGATATCATGGAACCAGACTTCAGGCTCATCTGTCGGACATGGGGTGTGCATCGTTTCCCACTCGAAGATTGTGTTTGACTTGCCTGAGACGAGCCCCCAGTTGATTGCGCCGATGTTCTCGCGGCGCAGCATCGGGAGGGTGTTCGGGAACGTGCTGTCCTGCGTGCGTGCCATATACTCCGTGCAGACCATCGGCTTCCCGTAGGCCTTGAGCGTGTCAATCATCGCCTGATGTCTCTCCGGCGACTCGTAGGTGTGGTAGGTGAGTATGTCCGAGTTCTCAATCTGCCAGACGTTCATTTCCCCGAGCAGCGGGCTCCAGACCCCCGCCGTGAGCGGCTGTGAGGGGTTCACGCGCCTTGCCCAGCGGAATATGTCCTTCAGAAGCGGGAACGACCTCTCGTAGTAGCGATGCGGGTCCTGTCCGCCGCCCGGCTCGTTGTAGAGGTCCCAGGCGTAGATGCGCTCGTCGTCCTTGAAATGCGTCATCACGTCGGTCACATAGGCCTCGAGCCGTGCGGCGACCGCAGCGGTGTCGGCCGCGTAGTCAAGCCCGCTGCCGGTCTCTCCGTAGAACAGCGCCCCCGGATCCTTCGCCCATCCCGAGTTGTGCACGCCCTTTTTCGGCTCCGGCTGCTTCCCGAGCGCGTAGTTTTCGCACCAGCAGTCGTCGAGGAAGACGAACATCGTGGATATGCCGTGCGACGACGAGATTTCGAGATATTTGTCCATCCTTCCCTTGAACCCTTCGGCATCGGCCTCCCACAGTTCGTGGTGCAGGAACACCCTCATGCAGTTGAAGCCGAGGTCTTCCGCCCATCCGAGTTCGCGGTCTATTGCCTCGGGGTTGAAAGTTTCTTCCTGCCACATCTCAAGCTGGTTGATGGCGTATGCCGGGATATAGTCGCATCCGGACACCCAGCCCTTCTGCTCGAACCATGCGTTCGCCTTCTCCTTCGTCCAGACTTTTCCGGTCTTTTCCGCGCAGCCGCAGAGGAGCAGCGCGGCGATGATAATTATGCTTTTGGCGCCTTTCATATATTTCAGATTATGTATTTTATTATTGAACTTGGAACAGGACCATGTCGCCTGGAGCGACGGTGAAGCGGCCGGACTTGGCCTCTGCCCTGCAGCCCTCCTTGTCAATCTGCCAGGTCTCGCCCGTGAACGCGACGTCGAGCGTCATGTCCGCCTTGTAGTCCTTGTTCACAATGGCGATGTAGGCCTTGCCGTCTTTCCTGACCCTCGAAACCACGGCTCCGTTGTCGCTTGTCGAGAGGGATGAAACGCCTTCCGGAAGCGTCGTGAGCGCCTTTGTCCCGTACGGAAGGTTCGCTCCGGTGTGCCGGACGTCGGTGACATCGGCTCCGAGGAAAATCTTTGACAGCGACTGGAGTTCCCTGTTGAGGGTCTTCACGCGGTCATACACCTGTGTCGGACCGTTCTGATATATTCCCCAGTAGGTGAAATACTGGAATCCCTGCGCTCCGTAGGCGAGGTTGCTGAACATCTGGACTCGGAGCTCGGCAAGCGTCGGGATGGGGTAGAGCACCCCGTCGAGCCTGTGGGAGAGCGAGAGCGCGAACGCCCAGAACGGGATGTTACGGGCTCGGGACACGCGGCGGATGTCTTCGAGGTTCTTGTACCACTCGCGGCGGAGCGAGCTCACGCCATCAACTTCCATGACAGGGTAGTGGTCGAAGGAGAGGAAGCGCACCGGCACCTGCGAGAGGTAGGAGGTGAGCTTGGACATATACCCGTCGATGTTGCCCCACGCCCAGTTCGGGTAGAGGTTGATGTAGCAGAGGTGCTTGTCATCGACCGCCCTGATTGCCTTCACCTGTGATGCCAGCGTCGGAATGTCGCTGACCTCGGGCTCGTCCTTGATGTGGTAGCCGAAGAGCGCCGGATGCGACATCATCGTGCGGACGGTGTTCTCCGTGTCCGAGAAAAGCTCGTCGCTCTTGGTTATAAGCCTGATTCCCGCCTTCTGCGCGGCGTCGAGCGCGAGCGTCACCTCGTCGAGGCTCTTGTACCATCCGAGATAGACATTGATTCCGCAGTCTTTCATCGACTTGAACCTCGTCACGAACTGCTCGGGAGTCTGGCTGTCGGTCCATGCGATGACGGGGAACTGTCCGTCAACGGTGAGCCCGGTGAGGTCCATGGTCGGAGTCGCGTTCCCGCCGTTTCCGGAATTTCCGGGATTCCCGGATTTTCCGCAGGCCGTCACCAAGGCGATGACGGCCGCGAAAGAAAATAGTAGTCCTCTGATTTTCACTGAGTTATATTGATTGTTTGAGTTGTGCTGATTGTTTCTGTTCGGAAAACTGCAATGTGCCGGTTATTTCTTCTCCGGGTCATCGACGCCGGCGGCAAGTGCAGGAAACTCGGTCTTTGTCCACTTCACGAGAGAAGCCTTGCGGGAAGTCTTGTCGTAGCTGAACATATAGAGACCCTCGGTGAATGACGAGCCGGCGTTTCCGTAGTTGCCATCTACCTTTCCCGTCTCCGGGTCGGCTTCCATCGGTGAGATTACCAGTGTCTCCGGCGTCTCTGATGTCCAGTCGAGTTCATTTCCCCATGCGCGTGCCGAATAGACCTTGAGCGCGAAGTTTTCCTTGAGGTAGAGCAGACCCCTGAATGTCCCGTTGCCTTCATTTATGCATGAAAGCGCGTCAAACGATTCTGAAGCCCCGCCAGCGAACCAGCAGAGCGGATGTCCCTCGCAGTATGGGGACATCGGCAGTGATGCATTCTCGCCCGTGACCCAGAGGGCGTCCGTCTGTGTGTATTGTTCCTTGACAATGAGCCATTTTGTGTCGGGAAGGAAATAAATCTCGAACTTGTCGCAGCTGTGTCCGGTGTAGCGCGCAGTGTTCTTCTCCACGTCGGCGAAGCGGTCGGACTGCAGGAGCGTGCCGTCAGGGAAGTTGAGGAAGACGACGCGGCAGTCCTGCACGAGCTTGTAGGACCAATATACCTTGTTGCCGTTGAAGTCTGCCATGGTCGAGTAATCCACGACAGTCGTCAGGTCAAGCATCTTGCTAATCTGCTCGCTGAACTGGTCGAACGCAATCCACTTGATGCCGTATTCGCCGGTGTCGGGCTTGTCGAACGTCCATGTCTTCCCGGAATTATCGACGGTGTTGTCGGCGTTCAGCTTTGACGCGATTGTGAAGCTGCTCCCGAGTTCAGTGAGGTCTCCCTCCGTGCGGTACTGGCCCTTCACGCCCGTCGGCGACATTTGCCAGACCTTGCCGGCGTTATCCACAAGATACAGAGCATCAAAGAGTTCCGGGGTGGTAATCTGCACATTGTTCTCCTGTGCGAGTTTCTCCTCCGAATACATCTCGTCCGTGTTCGTGACCTTCATCGTGACCTCCGGCCAGAACGGCGCGTCGAGGGTCATCGGCGAGAGCGGGAAGTCGAATTCCCTTTCCACATGAGCCTCTGTGCCTTCGAGCTCAAACTCCGCGGCTCCGATGATTTCGGCTCCCTTGCGGATTTCGAGGCTGAACTTGCCGAGCTTGCTGCCCTTCACCCTGACGTCGGCCGAGAATTTCACATTGTTCCCAACGACAACGACCGACTCTCCGTTCAGCCCTTTCAGCGAGGCGTTTTCTATCACCGGAGCTTCCGGTTTCACGACCTTGACCGGCTCTTCCTTCCTGCACGCGAGGGCGAGGAGAGAGGCCGCGGCCAAAATTAGTAATGATTTAAAGTAACGCATAATTTTTAGTAATTATATGGTTTGTAAATAAATGTTTACGAGTATGTGTATGTATATGTCAATATATTCTGAATATGACGATGTCGCCCGGCTCCATTTTCATCGGCTTTCCGTCGAAGCGCCCGCATCCTTCCGGGGTCACGGTTTTCACCTTTCCCCTGAAGCGTATGCCGAGAATGGCGGGGTTAACGCAGTCCCTGTTCTGGACGGCGACATATCTTTTCCCTCCGTTTTCAATGAGCGACACGACTCCTCCTTCGCCCGAGACCTCGATTTTTTCGACATATCCGTATATATCCGAGTTCTCGTCAAACTTTTTCGTGCCTTCGGGGATATTGTCTCCCGTGTGACGGACTTCGAGAACACGGCATCCGAGGAAGACGGGGGAATATGCCCGGATCTCCGAATTTACCTGACGGACAATTCCATACACCGACGTGCGGCAATGATTTGTCGGGTCATATATGCCTCCGGCGGTGAAATATTGTATGGCCTGCGCTCCGTAGAGAAGGTCGCTGAAGACCTGAAGGCGCAGATGCCCGAGGGTTGGAACGGGATAGAAGGCTTCCGGCGAAGGTGGCCCTAGGTGGTGGGATTTGGTGAGCGCGAACGCCCAGAAAGGCTTGCCGTGACGGCGGGACATCGCCGAGAACTCCTCGAGGTTGCGGTACCATCCCGGGCGGACCGACACGCTGCCGTCCTCGTTCTCCGTGATAGGGTACTGGTCAAAGGAGTAGAACGGGACCTCCACCTCCGATGCAAATCTTTCGATTCTTTCGGCATATAGGCTGTCGCCCCAAGCCCAGTTCGGGTAGAGGTTCACGTAGGACGGATGCGCGGGGTCGAGCTCCGCGATTTTCCCGACGAGTTCGGCTACCCACGGGATGTCCCATGTCTCGGGCTCATCCTTTACGTGCCATGCGTACAGGGCGGGGTGCTCCCTGAAGCGGGCGACGGACTGCGCTGTAGAGTCCCTGAGCTGCGGGAAGCCCGGAATGAGCCTCATGCCCGCCTCCTGAGCCGCTTCGAGGGCGAGCGCCGCCTCGCCGGCCGTTCCGTACAGTCCGAGGTGGATGTCAATCCCGCATTCCTTGAGGGCGGGGAAGACTTCGGCGCTGCACTGCGGCGGCACCCCTGCCCAGGTGATGACCGGGATGGTCTCCGAGGGGCGGGCGCAGGCGAGGCAGAGCGGCAGGGCTGCTGTCAGAGCTATGTTTCTAAGATTCATATCTTTGTTCTTTGTCGTTTGACTTTTTATTGGCTGTTTTTTCCTGATGTTCAGATTTCTCGCTTCGCTGTTTCTTCCTGCTGTTCAGATTTCTCGCTTCGCTCGAAATGACAGGATGGGGGCAGCCGGTTAAAGTGCCGTTACATAGACTTCTGCCTTGCTGCCGTCTCCGTTCTTGTCCGGCTCGCGGGTGAAATGAAGTCTGATTCTGTAAATCCCTGGCTTGAAAGCGCTTCCGGGGCGGATGAATATGCCGTCGGTTATGGACGCCGTCTCCGGAGTCATCGACGTCATCTCCACCGTAGTGCTCCACTTGACCCAGCGGAACGGCTGGATGGTGTAGTCGTCCTTTAGATAGACGAGTATGCTGAAGTCTCCGTCCGCGTCCTTGACCGCCGCGAGCGTCGCGTAGCGCACCTTCCCGTCCCCGTCGAGGTATTTCAGGTCGTGCGTGCTGTCATCGTTCCCCAGCGGGAAGCAGGCCTTGAGGCCGGTAATCCAGACCTGGCCGGAGGTGTTGAAAACCGCGTAGTTAAGAATCATCCAGCCGGTTTCAGTGTCGAACCAGAAGCTCCAGTCGGCGCTGTGTCCGGTGAACTTGGCCGCAGTGTCGGAGAGAATCTCGAAGCGGTCGCTCTGAAGCATGGACTTGAGCTCTCCGAATCCCGAGAAGGTGACCTCGCAGTCCTGCACCAGATGCACCTTCTCCTTCGCGAGGTAGTTCACGCCGCTCTGGCTGACAGACTCCATGGTCGTCTTGTCGAGGCTTATCGTGAGGTTCACGAGCTTGTTGATGCAGAAGCCGTATGTGTCGAAGCCGAATTTCCGAAATCCGTAGCCTTCGCTGTCCGGTACGCTGATTGCCTTCCCGCCCTCTTTCACGAGCGCAATCTTTCCCTCTTCAGACATTCCCCAGACGAAGCCGCTGAAGTCCGGCTTTCCTCCGCTTACCTTCTCCGCGATGAAGACCTTCTGACCGAGCTTTGTCAAATCCGCGCCTTCCTCCGTGGCGTAGGCGAGGCTGCCGGCCGTTCTGCCCATGGCGAATGAAGCCCCGTTCTCATCAATGACAAAGAGCTCGGCCGGCGCCGCCGGACGGTTCACGGAGACATTCCTGTCCCGTGATATTCTTGTGGAATACTCACCTCCGGCCACATTCTTCGACGACACCGTCACCTCCGGCCAGAACCCGCCTTCATCGAGATTCGCGGCGAAAGGCATCACAAACTCATATTCAATCTCCGCCTCATGCCCCGTGACCTCGGTTTCCTTGCTGAACACGACATTGTCGCCGTATTTCACCGAGATTCCCCAGCTTTTCAGCTCGTTGTAGTCGTCGTGTATCCGTGCAGTGAAACTTACCGTCTCCCCGGCGGTGATTTCCGTCTTTCCTCCGGCAGAGACCGTCGGGTTTTCGATGATCGGACGCGAGGCCCATTCAGGCCAGGTCACGTTCCTGTCAATCTTCTCGGCGCAGCCGCACACCGTCATTGCCGCCGCAGCGAGTATCATACTCTTTATTATTTTCATTTTATTCTCTATGTTTTTTGAAGGTTTCTATATCTTCAGATAATAGGCAGTAAATAAGCTGCTGAGGATTTGAGAAATATTTTTGAGGATAGATTCGTCTCCGAAGAAGGAGCATACCGGGCGTATGTGACTGATGAGGAAACGAATATAGACCAAAAAGATTCTCAAATCGCCCCTGCCTTGTCTTCGTCCCAGCCGTCTCTGGAGAACTCCTGCACGAGAGTCTTGCCGAGCTCGGCGGCCTCATTGACCGCATAGTCCGGGATAGGCATATACTGATGGGTCGGAACCGTGCCCTTCATCTCGCGGACGCGCCGCGCATAGCGGTTGAACCGGATGAGATCGACCTTGCGCATGCCCTCGAACCAGAACTCATGTCCGCGCTCGTCCAGCAGCGCTTCGAGGAAATGCTCCGCGGAGTCGGTCTTCGAGACGCCCAGAGCACCGAGACCGGCACGCGAGCGCACCTCGTTCACGGCCGCCACTGCCTCGGAAGAAGGTGCGGCGCCGCTCTGACGGACTTCCGCTTCCGCGAACATCAGCAGGACATCAGCCCATCTGGCGAGAGGAAAGTCGTTTCCGAAGCACGGAGCGGTGGCCGTCTCCGCCGGGTATTTGTATGGAATGTAGCCGTCCCATTCGGACTTGCGCCCGATTTCCGCCGGCCCCCACCATTCCCCGGTGGTCGTGTAGTACTCCGTGATTATGCTCTCCCTGCGCAGGTCCGCGCTCTCGAACGTGTCGTAGAACTTAGGCGCGAGGTTGAAGGTAAGCCCCCAGCCCGGACCGCAGACGGAGAACGGCGTGTCGTTTCCGAGGTCGTCCTTCTTGGCTGCGTTGTTCGGAATGGCGAGCATCGCGAACGGGTTCATGCTGCCTTCCTTGAGGTTTCCGGTGGAGGAAGGGTCGCAGCTGATGGCGGCGATAATCTCGCAGTTAAAGTCGTTTTTCTCGCGGAACATCTCCTTGTACGGGTTCGTTCCCTGTCTGAACAGGCTGTACTTGCCAGTGTTCAGCTCGCGGTACATTTCGATGGCTCTGGCGTACCATCCGCCCATGTGGCTTCCCTCGTTGAGGCAGTGCTTCATGAGCATGAACCTCGCATAATCCCGAGAGAACCTTCCCTTGTCGCTCTGGCTTTCGGGGGCATATTTCGCCCCGAACTCAAAGTCGTCATATATCCATTGTGAAATCTCGTCGAGCGAAGGACGCACGGCGTTGTTCAGAGCCTCGGAGTTTTCGACGTCCTCCGGATTCACGATGAGCGGAACGGGTCCATAGACATGGAGAAGATTATACATATGCAGCCCCCGGCATATCCTTGCCTCCGCGAGAATCTCCCTCTTCCGCTCCTCGGAAATCTTCGTCGCGGGGGCGTTCTGAATCGTTCCGATGACGCTCGTGAAGCGCGTCACCTCGCGGGTCTTGGGGTAGTTGTTCGGCCGCGTGTCGTCAAGCGCTCCGCGTGAATAGTAGCGGCACATAGAGAAGTTCGCCTCCGAGAGCTGCCTGTAGTTGATGTTCCACACGCCGTTCACCCACGGAGCCTCCACGTCGGAGGTCGTGTCGAACTGTTTGAGCACTCCTCCCGCCGGGATGTACCACGGGTGCTGGTTGCCGCTTGAGGCGTAGAGCGAATAGGTCCATGTGTTGGTGAACGGTATGTAGCAGGACATCATCAGAGACACGAAGTCGTTTTCGGACACGGGGAAGTTCTGCTCCGTCAGCACCCCGTAAATCTTCGGGTCGAAGTCCTTGTTGCAGCCCGTGCCCAGAAAGAGGGCAGCTGCGGTGAGTATGATGGATATTGTCTTTTTCATTTCTATCTGAAGTTGATTTTTGCGCCGCTTATCTGAAATTGATCTTTGCTCCGAGTGAGTAGCTGCGAATCATCGGATAGCCTGCCGGAGAGGAGCTGTTGCCCGTGTATATCTCCGGATCTACTCCCGAGAACGTCGTGAATGTCAGAGGGTTCTGCGCGTCGAAATATACCCTTATGTTCTCGATTCTCTTCGAGAGCACCTTGCCGAGCAGGTTGCCGTCTATGTTGTAGCCGAGGGTTATGTTCCTCACGCGCACGAACGAGGCGTTCTGTCTGCCGAGGTCCCAGCCGGCGTTGCCCGGAAGGGCGTCGCTGCGCGTTGTGGCTATGCCCGGAAGCGTCCCGTCCGTGTTTGTCTGGGAGTTCCAGATTTTGTAGGCGAACTGGTTGGAGTTCTGCGGAGGACCGTAGGAGAGGGCCCCGGCGTTGGCCCAGGAGTAGGCGTAGTTGTACTTGGTCGCACCGAACTGTCCGTACATGAAGATGTCGAGGTCGAAGTTCCTCCATGTGAAGGTGTTGCCGAATCCGATGCTTATCTTCGGAAGCACGTCGTCCATGTAGATGTCGTCGGTGGTGATGATCCCGTCGCCGTTGCGGTCCTCGATAATCGGGTAGCCCGGCCTCTGGGAGTTTTCCCCGAGGCTCAGCTGCGAGTCCGGCATGTTGGAGCGGTCGGCGTTGATGATGCCCGTCACATGATAGTAGTACTGGGCGTTCATCGGTTCGCGTTCTCGGATCTGATAGACCTGATAGTCATAGTTCTCGGTTCTTTCGACCCAATACATATTGTATTTCGTTAGGGTGACCGTCGATGTCCATGTGAAGCCTCCGAGATCCTTGATGTTCACGGTGTTCAGGGTCGCGTCCCATCCCGACCGGTAGTAGTGCCCGTAGTTCACCGGTCTCGTCCCGACCATGCTCAGAGGCTCTCCCGGAGCCGTTCCGAGAAGGTCCGTCACGTCGTTGCGGAAAAGGTCGAAGCTGCCGTAAATCCTGTTCCCGAGGAAATAGAAATCAATTCCGATGTTCTTCATTATGGTCTTCTCCCAAGTCACGTCCGGGTAGTCGGCTCCGGACTTGATGTAGGGGATGTAGTTGATGCTGTTGTCGCCGAACTTCACGTAGCTCGGGGCCATGGTGTAGAGCCCGTAAAGCGAGGTCCCGAGGTTGTCGCGTCCGGTTACTCCATACGAGGCTCTGATTTTCAGCAGGTCAATCCACTTGACTTTCTTCATCCACGGCTCGGAGGTTATCTTCCATGCCGCCGAGACGGACGGAAACCATGCGTATTTCTTGGACGGGAAGAACTTGTCTGTGCCGTCGCGGCGGAGCGTTGCGGAGACCACATATCTGTCGAGCACATCCACGGCAAGGCGGCCGAACTGCGAGCGTTTCTCGTTCTCCCATTTTGATGACGTCGGGGTGAACGGTCCTTCGGCGGCGGCGATGTTGTCCGGGCCGATGTTGTCGTTCGCGTTCTTGAAATCGACCTCAAGGCCTGTCCCCGACTGGTTGTAGAGTCCCATTCCGAGCACGGCGTCGATGTTCACGACATTCTTTATGTCCTGGCTGTACATGAGCATGCCCTCGATGGTCCTGTCGTCGCGGGAAGCGTCTCCGATGTGTCCGCGCGAGATTCCCGCCACTTCGTACCAGAGCATTGTCGTCGGGATGTAGAGCGAACGCTTCGCCTGTTCGCGGTTGAGCCCATAGACTCCCCGAAGCCTGAGTATATCCTTATATATGTTTATGTCCGTCGAGAGGTTCACATACCAGCCCGATGACTTCGTGTTGTCGTTGTACATCGCCATCTCGGCTGGATTCGCCGTGGAGCGGTACCTCATGTAGTTGCCCTCTGAGTCATAGACGGAATAGTTCGGCGGGAACATGAGCGCCGACTGGAGCGCGTCCTTTCCGACTCCTCCCGCACCGCCGCCGTCGGCGTTGGAGTTCGTGAAGTCGTTGGAGAAGATGTTGAGTATGGACGATACCTTCATGAACGGGAATATCTGCGCGGAGAGATTGCTCCTGAGGGTATATCTCGTCATCCCGGAGTTTATGACCGTCCCGGCCTGGTCGTAGTAATTCCCTCCGATGTAGTATTTCACATACTTGTTTCCTCCGTTGAGCGAGAGGGAGTGGTTGTTGATGCTTCCCGGCCTTAGGATGTAGTCGAGCCAGTTCGTGTTCGTGGCCGAGGCAATCTGGTCGGGGTAGAACACCGGAGACCAGCCGCCGTCGTAGTCGTTGATTCCGTAGGGCTTCATGTCGTGGTTCAGAAGGTAGCTTTCCTTGCTGAACACGTTGGCGAAGTTCATGTACTCGGTGGAACTGAGCGGTTCGAGGTACTTGTAGTTGCGCACGAACGAGTAGCTGGATTCGAGGGTCACTCTGGGCGCTCCCTCGGCGCCCCGCTTGGTGGTGATGAGTATGACGCCGTTCGCCGCATTGATTCCGTAAATTGCCGCAGAGGCATCCTTGAGCACCTCGATGGACTCGATGTCGCCCGGGTTCAGCCCGGCGAGGCCTGCCCTGTTGATTGAGTTCGGGGTCTCGATGGCTCCGTTCCCGACCTCAAGCGAGCCGCTCGGCATCATGATTCCATCCACTATATAGATAGGAGTTCCGCCGCCTCGGATGGACACGTCGACGTTTCCTCCCGGCTGCGGACTGCTGATGTTGGCGCGCAGACCGGCCGCCTTTCCCATGAGCATCTGCGACATGTTGCTGGTCGCGCTCTTGGCGATTTTCTCTGTCTTGATGGTGGCAACGGAGGTTGTGAGGTTCTTCCTCGAAGTCGTTCCGTAGCCCACGGCGACAGCCTCCTCAATCAGGAGAGAGTCGTCCTCAAGCCGGATTTCGACCGTGGAACTGCGCATGGCCCGGTATTCCTTTGTCGTGTAGCCGAGGGACGCGAACTCGATCACGTCACCCTTGTGCACGTCAATCGAGAACTTTCCGTCGATGTCGGTGACAACCCCGGTCTTTGTGCCCTTGACCAGGGCAGACGCGCTGATTATCGGCTGCCCCTCGCCGTCGATGACCCGTCCGGTGACCGTGACGGTGTCGGAGACCATGGGCTTTGGGGTGATGACAATCTTGTCTCCGACGACTGTGAACTGAAGCCCCGCTTTTGCCAGCTCCGCCGCGAGAATATCGGCGAGCACGGCCCTGTCCGCATTGACAGTCACTTTCGTGATGTTCTCGATTTCGGAGTCCCGGTAGGAGAACTTCCACTCGGTCTGCCTTTCAATCTCTGTGAAAAGCTGTTTCAGTGTCGCGTCTTTCAGATTCAGGCTCACCCTGTCCTGCTGTGCGAGCGCCGTTGCCGGGAGCAGCAGGCAGAGGATGGCGGCAAGAATCGCCGGACGCCATGGGAATGGTGTCATGTTGCTTTGGTTTTATTTTATGATTATGTGATTGTCACGGCTTTCATAGCTGAAGCCGTAGTGCATTTTCAGAATGTCGAGTATGTCCTCCACGCGGTGTTCGCTGAACGAGCCGGTATAACGGTCGGCGAGGTTGATGCTGGAGGAACACTCTATGGTTACGCCGAAATGGCGCTGGAGCACGTCAATGACCTGATAGAGAGGCTTGTTGATGAAGGTAATCCGGTCCTCTAGCCAGCAGGTTTCAACGGAATTGTCCGTCCTGAGCATATTGAGCCGTCCGCTCCCGGCACGGATGCAGACCTTCTCGTTCGGAGCCAGCATCATTTCAGAGTCTCCGTAGCGCAGGCTGATGCTGCCCTCGACGAGCGAGACTTCCCTCAGGTCGTTGTCAGGGTAGGCATAGACATTGAATTTCGTCCCGTGGACCGTGATGTCCATCCCCTGCGCCGAGACGACGAACTTTCGCTCCGGATCCTTCGCGACGTCGAAATATCCCTGTCCTGAGAGTCTGACGCGGCGGTCCCTCATTCCGAAGTCGGCGGGGTATTCAATAGTGGATTTCGCGTTCAGTATGACTTTCGTCCCGTCGGGAAGCACAATCCGCGACTTGTCGTCGTCCCCTGCGTTGATTCGCATCTCCCGCGACGCGATCCGCCCCTGCTCATGGCTCACGCCTATCAGCCGCACGGTCAGCCCTGCGCTCAGCATCAGCAGCAGTCCCGCAGCCGCGCCTGTCCACAGCCGCAGCCTCCGTACCTTCGGCGTCCCGTCGTGTCCTTTGCCGTTTTCTTTACTATCCGCACCGCAGGACGCACCCTTAGGCATACCTCCAGACACACCGTCGCGGATCCCCTCGCGTATCCACTCACTTTCGAGAATGTTCCCGATTTCATTGTCCGACGCCGCCTCGACTTCCCGGCCGAGCGTTTCCATCTCTTCCGGCGTTATTCTCCCGCATCTGTATTTCTCAAGCAATTCCTTCATGCGCATTCATATTTCCATGATTACGCATTATATATCCGCTTGAAGTCAGTTTATAACATGGGAATTTGAATTTTCCGAAAAATTTGGCGGAAATAAAATAAAAACCGAGGGGATAGAGTAGAATGCCATTGGCAAAGTGAAATCTGCTGAATCGCCGATACCCTTAATATCTGCGATAGTGACCTCTCACTTTCTCTGGTCGGCCGAACCGGATACGTCGATACCCTTTAATCCAAACCAACCGGAAGATCTCCACTCTTATGGAGATAACGATTTTCTTGTGTGTTCTTCTCATTTTACAAAATTAACCTACTCGTAAAGAACAACGGCTCCTCGTTTCAGCACCTCCCCTCGGTTAGAGAAAAATAAAGGCTGGCATCCGTTAAGGGCAAATGCCAACCTCTGTAGGCTAATTTTGTCTTATGACGCGACAAAGGTAATTAAAAAAGTTTCGGGAGCAAGCCTTTTTGTGAAAAATTGCAGAAAAAAGACAGGGCTTTCCGAAGATTTTTGCGGAAAGGTCTTGCTTTTTCCGGATGGGGGGGGGTATATTTGCAGCCTAAATCATTATCATTCTTGAACTATGGAAAAGGAAAACTTGAAAAACTACGATGCACCGGAGATGATGCGTCTTGAAATTGAAACAGAAATTGGCTACTGTGCGTCGCCAGGGTCGCTGAAACCGGGCGAAAGCGAGGACGGCGAGCTGGGAGATGACCTTTAATTGATTGTGACATTATGTTGGCAGTATTGAAGAATGGGCGGGTGTCGATAACCCCGCTCATCACATTTGCCGTGTGTCTTCCTGCGGCGCTCTCCTGCAGCCGGGATTTGCCGGATGACGGAATGTCGGACCAAAATATACGGCTCGTCTATGCTTCGGTGGCGTCCGACCCGCAGACGAGGAATGTCATTGACGACGGGACGCTGAAAATCACATGGACGGACGGCGATGCAATCAATGTGTTCTTCGGAGCGTCGTCGGGCAGCAGGTTCGTGACGGAGGATGCCGGAGCCGTCGCAAAGTTCAAGGGCTCCGTAGATGTGATAACAGGCGGAGGCGAGGGACTTGATGACGACACGAGCCTTTGGGGAATATATCCTTATGATGCCGGTAACTCCTGCGACGGCAAGTCCGTGACCATCACCATTCCGTCAGTGCAGAACGCTGCGGAGAACACCTTTGCGAAGGGACTTTTCCCTCAGATTGCAAGGTCACGGAATTTCTATATGTCATTCTACAACCTTTGCGGATGTTTCCGCTTCAGCGTGTCGAACTCGGACATATGTTCCGTCACGCTTTCCGGAAACGGCGGCGAGGCGCTCGCCGGTAAGGCCAAAGTGTCAATGGACGGGGTGCCGGGGGTCGAGGAAATACTTTTCGGAGAGACGGAACTCACCATGAACGCTCCGGACGGCGGGTGCTTCAAACCCGGCGTGAACTACTACTTCGTGCTCTATCCTACGACATTCTCCAAAGGGCTGAAACTCACATATTATAAGAAGGATTCCTCTGCCTCATACGAGTTTTCGAACTCCTATACTTTGAAGCGCGGCGTCATTTCCCGTTTCAAGGACAGGGATGCCGGCCTTACTTTCGTGCCTAAGTCTCTGGACGGCTGGGGCGGCGGGGAGACGGTAGGAGGGGATATTTGAGAGAAACAACATAAAATTACAAACACTATATGAAAAGACAGTTTTCAATTCTGATGGCTGCGGGGCTGGCTCTTGTCCAGTCCTGCGGTCTTGACGAGCCGGAGATTCGTCCGGACACGCCGCCGTCGGCTCCCTACAGGGTGGAGATAGGCGGCGAGATTGACCAGCAGCCGGCCTCGAAGGTGACGACCGACGGGTTCTGCACCGGCGACGAGGTGGGAGTCTATGTCGTGAACTACGACGGCGAGACCCCGGGCACGCTCAAGGTGGAGAAGAACCAGGCCGACAACGTCCGCTTCAAGTTCGACGGCTCCGGCGGCTGGACCTCCGACTACGACGTCTTCTACAGGGACAATGACACGAAGGTCGATTTCTACGGCTACTACCCTTACGCCGCCCCTACCTCGGTCGAGGCCTATCCGATTGAGATTGAGCGCGACCAGTCCAAGGATGCGGAGAACGGCCATCTATCGCCCTACGAGTCGTCCGACTTCCTCTGGGCGAAGACCGGGAACGTGACCCCGACCTCCTCGAGGGTCATCCTGCGCTTCCGCCACATCATGTCCTCAGCGAGAATCCGCTTCGCGCAGGGCGAGGGCTGGGCTGACGCCGCCGAGTTCGCGGCCGTCGCGAAGGAGGCTCTGGTTACGAACACCGTCCGCAAGACGACGATAAATCTCGCGACCGGCGCCGTCACGCTTGACGGCGATGCGCCTCTGACGGGCATCGTGCCTATGAACGACAACGGAGAATTGAGGGCAATCGTCGCTCCTCAGACCGTGGCGGCAGGCAAGAAGCTCCTGACCGTCACCGTCGGCGGAGGCGCTCCAAGGAACTTTGTGGTGGACAAGGCGTTGGAATACCAGCCGGGCAAGATTACGAACTTCGATCTGACCGTGAGCAAGAAGGCTGACAGCGGGGAATATGCGATTGAACTTACGGGCGTAAGCGTCACCGCATGGGAGGCCGATAATGTATCGCACGGGGATGACGCGAGGGAATATGTCGTC
>ERZ808240.1473-NODE-1473-length-28890-cov-10.019143_pt1 | contig 28890 bp, 19 predicted proteins | sample MGYA00521084_ERZ808240 | MGnify/ENA primary metagenome ERZ808240 (study PRJEB31516, sample SAMN03275571) | gut metagenome | biome: mammalia-associated habitat; material: feces | host: Papio cynocephalus | place: Kenya | collected 2012-08-06 ... | reverse complement strand
TTACTGTTTCATCAATCCTTTTTCCACCAAGAAATCAGACAGCATGTCTGCTGTGGTTGCCGTGATTTTGATGCAGTGTTTGCGGTATTCCGGCGTGCCGAAGCTTAGTGTGTTGAGAGCACGGCAGCAAGTAGCGCCGAAGTGTTTTTTGAAGCGGTCGTGAAATTCGCTGGTATATTGATAGACGTCCGGCAGTGGTTTTTCTTCTGGGTCCAATCGGCCTACGAGGGCACTGATAATCAAAGCTGAGCCGGTAAGCGCGCCGCAGGCACAGCCGGAACGGCCAATGCCGCCGCCCAGTCCGCAGGCCATGCGGATTGCGATGTCCGGCAGCTGCAGATCAAGACAGTCATTAAATGTTTTGACGATTGATTCTACACAGTTATTTCCTTTCAAATGATATTGTTCTGCTAACTGATACGCTTGTTTCATGATATCTTCTCCTTCTATAATGTATAGTATATATTGACATATGTCGATTATAGGCGTATTTTTTATCTTTGTCAACGCACACAAAAAGCCGAGAACTTCTGTGAGATTGGTTCTCGGCTTTGCTGTTTACACAATATATGTATTTCTTCTATATGCAGTTTGCTACTGCTGCAGTAACTCTGTCCATGCGTCGGCCACACAGGCAAATTCTTCGAGGCTCATCGTTTCGCCGCGGCGGCTGCCGTCTATCTGGCTGTGTGCCAATATATCTGTTATCTGTTCTTTGGAAAGGCCGGCTGATTTTAGTGTATTGGCAAAAGTTTTGCGGCGCTGCGAAAAAGCCGTTTTGACAACGGTAAAGAAACGTTTTTCATCTTTGACCTGTACAGGCGGTTCTTTGCGCACGTCCATCGCGACGACAGCAGAGGTAACTTCCGGTGCGGGCATAAAGCTCTTGGGGGAAATTTCAAAGAGCATTTCCGGCTGTGTATAGTATTGCACGGAAACGGACAGCGCGCCGTAAATCTTATGTCCCGGTACGGCTACCATGCGTTCGGCCACTTCTTTTTGTACCATGACAACGATTTTTTCGATTGGAAGCTTTTGTTCAAGGAGCTTCATGATAATCGGCGTCGTAATATAGTACGGCAAGTTAGCGCAAACTTTAAAAGGCTGATGATGCATTACTTCCGGTATATCAATACGCATGATGTCGCCATGAACAATCCGTACGTTGTCATAGTGTTCCAGTGTTTTGTCGAGGACCGGAAGCAAATGGTCATCCAGTTCGACGGCCGTAACGTCTGCACCTGTTTCAGCCAATGCCTGCGTCAGCGTCCCGATGCCCGGCCCAATTTCCAGTACCGGTTCCCCTTCGTGCAGGTCTGCCGCATCCGCAATGTCATCGACGACAGCGCGGCGAATCAAGAAGTTTTGTCCCAGCTTTTTGTTCATACGCAGGCCAAAACGGTTGACGACGTAACGAACTACGTCAGGGCTGGACAAATTGACGAATTCTTTCATGGTTATTCCTCGCTTTCTACGGTTTGTAAGGCGTTATTCCATTCTTCCCGCGTCACGCCATAATGATTCAGCCGTTTCAAAAACTGTTTAGCGTTGCCGTAACCAATACCGAGCACTGCCCCAACAGCCGCTCTGCGCTCTGCCGCATCAGCACTGCCGTTGAGCTGGTTCGCTGTCAAATCATTCATAGAGAACGTCGTTTCCGGCGAATACACAGCACAGCGTGTTTTTTTCAAGGCTAGGCGGATGGCTTCCGGCGATGCTTGTTCTACGCCCAAATCGTTGTTGGCAATCGCGTCTTTGCGCGGGATAAAGGCATGTTTGGCCTTGGGAAACCGTTCGGTCAGATACTTGCGAATCTGTTCCCCTGCTCTGTCCGGGTCGGTGAGGATGATAATGCCCCGTTTTTCATAGGCACAGCGAATCTGTTCCATTGTATGCGGTTTGAGATTGAATCCATCTGTCGTAATCATATCAGCTTCGATATGGCTGGCACGAATGCGGGCGACATCAGAGCGGCCTTCTACGACGAGTACTTCTTTGATCATTGCGCGTCTCCTTCTGCATGGTCGCTGATGTATTTGGCAGCACTGAGAATAGCCAAGACGTTGTGTTCAAATACAATGCCGCCTTGGAGATAAATCATATAAGGGTCGCGAATCGGACCGTCTGCGGACAATTCGATAGACGAGCCTTGTACAAAGTCGCCGGCTGCCATAATGATTTTATCCGCGTAGCCGGGCATGTCGTCCGGAATCGGCGTAACGTGCGCATCGACAGGCGAATAGGACTGAATCCCCTGGCAGAACAGACACATGTTCTTTTCGTTTTCCAAATAAATTGTCTGAATCAAGTCATAACGTGCTTCGTCCGGCTGCGGCGATACCTTGAATCCCATCTGTGAAAAAACAGCCGCTGCAAAAATAGCTCCTTTGATGGCCTGTGCCGTAACGTGCGGTGCCATAAAAAATCCTTGGAAAAAGAGACGGTATCCAGCCGCATAGGAACCGAGTTCATCGCCCAGTCCCGGTGCTGTCAAATAATCAGCTGCCGCATGGACGAGTTCTTCTTTCCCGGCAATATAGCCGCCTGTAGGCGCAATACCGCCGCCAGGATTTTTAATGAGAGAACCGGCAATGATATCTGCACCGGCTTCAATCGGTTCTTCTTCAGCAGCAAATTCGCCGTAGCAGTTATCGACAAAGCATATGGTCTGCGGGCTGACAGCTTTGACGGTTTGGATAATCGTGCGAATATCGGAAATCTTCAAAGATGCGCGCGTGCTGTAGCCGCGGGAACGCTGAATCAAAACGAGTTTCGGTTGGTTTTTCTGCACGGCATCCCGAATGCCTTCCAGGTCATACGCATTGTCCTTCAGCGGTACTTCTTGATACAGGACGCCTTTTTCTTTGAGGGAATGCGGGGTTTCATGGGCATAGCCGATAACACCCTGCATCGTGTCATATGGTGCCCCGATGAGAGACATCATCAAATCACCCTGCTGCAGCAGCGCCAGCAAAACGGTTGCCAGCGCATGCGTACCTGAAACAAAATGAGGCCGTACAATCGCTTTTTCGGCTTTAAAAACACGGGCAAATACTTCATCAAGCTTTTCTCGACCCATGTCGCTATAGCCATAGCCGGATGTGCCAGCAAATTGATAGGAAGAAATTTGGGCATCTTTGTACGCCTGCAGTACTTTTTCTGTATTATGAAGACAAATGGTATCAATGCGTTCAAACTGGTCAGCACAAGCAGCCATCGCATTTTTTCTAATTGTTTCTATATCGATAGACAACACGTTCAGATCCTTTCTTTAGTAAACGGTATATGGCGTATCACATCAGCTGCCAATGCATCTTCTGATGGATAGTTGTTTTTTTCAAACCAATGAATATACGGCATGCGGCGATACCACGTCAGCTGCCGCTTGGCAAAATGCCGTGTTCGTTTTTTTATTCGTTCCACAGCCAGTTCCAGCGGCATCTTTTTTTGTAGATACGCAGCCAGTTCCTGGTAGCCGATGGCTTTCATGGCCTGGCAGTCCGGTGAAATGCCTTGTGCCAGCAGCTGACGGACTTCATCTATCCAGCCGATTTCTATCATCGTGTCAATGCGCTGCTCAATGCGGGCATACAGGACCTCCCGCGGCAGAGACAAACCGATAACATAGGCATGATACACAAGGCCGTCTGCTTTGGCTGCCCGGACAAACTGTCGGCCTTCTCCCATGTGAATCGCCGTGATGAGCCGCACGAGACGGTTTGTATTGGCCAGCAGCTCATGCCAGTCTGCCGGCTGCCAGTCCGTTTGAGAGGCAATATAGGCTTTCAGCTCACGTTCAGTCAAGGACTGTATCGTTTCTTTAGCTTTTTGCCGGGCAGCTTCATCAGCATGAGACGCACCAAACTGATAGCCTTCCAGCAGAGACTGGACATACAGCCCTGTACCGCCGACAAGGATAGGAATTTTGCCTTCTTTGTTTACCCTGCGAATTGCCGTATCTGCCATTTGGCAAAATTTTGCCGCAGAATACGGTTCTCCCGGTTCGGCAATGTCAATGAGATAGTGCGTATACTGCTGCAGCTCTTCTTTTGTCGGCTTGGCCGTGCCAATGTTCATCCGGCGATAAATCTGATAGGCATCACCGGAAATAAGGTCTGTATGAAAATAGTCTGCCAGGGCAAAACTAAGTGCTGTTTTGCCGACGGCAGTCGGGCCGATAATTGCAATTACGTGTTCCATTCCGTTGCCTCCCCTTTGAGTACGCCATAGGCTACCCGGCTGTATTTGCCGCCATACCGCTTCATCTGCGGAAAGGTTTTTGCCAGCCACTGCAGCGAACGGTCTTTGATAACGACACGGCGGCGCGCCTTTTGCAGTGCCAGCCGTACATCGTCAATGGTCAAGGCATCGTGGTCCATCAGCGGGCGGACAGGCTGAAATTGGCAGCTTGCCGTGACGGGATGCTGAAACATTGGGTCAAAATACAACACATCGTACGGTGGTGCTGCTTCATCCTGCAAATACGTTCTAAAATCGCCCAGTGTCAAGTGAATACGCCGCAGTGCCTGCGTGACATCTTCTTTTTCATGGACAAAATGCCGTGTGCCCCACTGCGTTACAGCTCCCAGCAGGGGAGAGATTTCCAACGCGTCAATACGGGAACCCTGCGGCAGCGCAAAGGCTGCCGTGATGGTATCTGCCCCAAAGCCGCACGTACAGTCCAAAAACGTCATAGGTTCCCCACTGCCAATGGCTTCGAGGAAATGATCTGATTGTCCCCGGCGTATATGCTGAATACGGAGTTCTGCCATATTCAAGCTAAAAAAATGAGTTCCTTCAGGCCGTACAATCTGCGGACCTTTGGACGTATATACCAAAAGCCTTTCTCCATACACACGCGTCAGCTCTTCCATCGTTTGGCCGTGCCGCGGCACCCATTGCGCACCTATTTCCGCTGCCCATGCTTGGGATTGGCTGATTAATTTTTCTTTAGCCTTTAAAGATGGCACTACATACAGCTGCATCATGTTCGTTTAAACAGCTTTGCCAATTCATCCGGTGTAAACCGCACGATAATCGGGCGGCCGTGCGGGCATACATATGGCTTTTCCGTGTGGAATAAATCTTCCAGCAGCTGTTTCATCTGGCGGATATTCAGCGTATCTCCTGCCTTGACTGCGCCATGGCAGGACAAATATGCCAACGAACGGTGGCGCAGCGTCGCTTTGTCCAAGCTGTTGTTTTCATGCAGGGCTTGGCAAATATCCTGCAGGGAACCGGCAATATCGCTGGTCTGCAAATCACAAGGAACTTCTTCCACGCGCAGCGTCGTCGGGCCGGCTTCTGAATAGGTATACCCCAAATCGTCAAACACGTCGCGCCGTTCCAACAAAAGAGTCATGTCGTCGGCATCGACTTCTACAAATTCAGCCGTCAGCAGCTGCTGGCTCGGCATTTTTTCTACTCGTTTGCAGAACATATCATAGCGGATACGTTCATGGGCAGCATGCTGGTCTACAATATACAAGTCCTGTCCTTTTTTGGCAATAATGAAGCAGTCCGCCACTTCCCCCAAGGGAATAAACACATCGTCGTCACCGTCAAAGGTAATCACCGGTGTATCCGCAACCGGTGCCGTTTCCCGTGCTTCTAATGCCTTAGCAAACGCTTCTGTCTCCCCTGTTTCCGTGCAGGGCACATATGCAGCATCTCTTGGCAAATCATTCGTATGGCCGCCTGCAGCAGGCATAGGCGAAGGCTTCGTTCGATACGCCGGAGTCTGCCGTTCCTGCAGCGACTGCAGCGGTACCGCATCTTTTCGCCCGTCTGCCCCGTTCTGGACAAACGGCAGCGGTGCCTTAGGCGGCTTGACGGCCGTATCAAACGGCAGGGATTGTGTTTCCATGGCTGCCTGCGGCGTTTCTTTGTGTTCCCATGCTTGTTCTTTTTCTTCTATACGCGCGATTTTATAGGAAGGCAGTTCGACTGTCGCAGCAATTTCTTCCGGCTTGTCCTGCGCGACCAGTGCCGTAATGATGCTGTGATAAATCGCCCGGTAAACAGCTTGTTCATCAGCAAACTTGATTTCTGTTTTAGACGGATGCACGTTGACATCTATCGTTGCCGGATCTACATGGACGTGCAGCATAACGAAGGGATAGCCCGATTTGGGCAGCATCGCATGATACGAGTTTTCAATAGCTTTAAACATGAGCGGATTATGGACAATGCGCTGATTGACAATGCAAGTCTGCCAAGCCCGCGTGCTTTTCAGTACAGACGGCTTGCCTACATAGCCTTCAATATATATGCCGTTGTCATCGTACGAAATCGGGAAAATTTCTTTGGCCAGCGACGCGCCGTAAATATTGGCAATCGTTTCTTTCAGGTCACCGCCGCCTCCGGTATGTACCGTCGTCCTGCCGTTATTGGTAAACGTAAAGGCAATAGCCGGCTCTGCCAGTGCGAGCTTAGTCAGCATTTCGCTGATTTTGGCACTTTCTGTCCGTTCACTTTTCAAAAACTTCCGCCGGGCCGGCGTATTGTAAAACAAGTCGCTGACTTCCATCGTCGTGCCGACAGGAGCGCCGACTTGGTCTTCTGTCGTAATAACGCCGCCGTCCAGCAGCAGATGCGTGGCAAACTCATCATCCGGTCGCCGAGTCGTAATCTGCATATGAGAAACAGCGGCAATACTCGGTACGGCTTCGCCGCGGAAACCCAGCGAGCTGATAGAAAATATATCTTCTACTGAACTGATTTTGCTCGTCGCATGGCGGATAATGCATTTATGGGCATCTTCAGCACTCATACCGCATCCGTCATCGGTTACGCGCATATACGACTGGCCGCCATCGGCGATTTCTACTTCAATCGACTTCGCGCCGGCATCAATCGCGTTTTCTATCAGCTCTTTGATGCACGAAGACGGCCGTTCTACGACCTCACCGGCGGCAATTTTATTGCGCGTCGCTTCGTCCAATATGTTGATAATCGAACTCACTGTATGCCACTCCCTTCTTTTGCTTCTTTTTGCAGTTCATATAAGAAAGAAATCGCTTCTATCGGCGTCATGCTGGATACGTCAATAGAAAGGAGTTTATCGACAACAGGACTGGTAAACAAACTGTCTGCAGCCGGAGCCGCTGTCTGCGGTGCCGCAGGTGCGGACGTAACAGTCGGCGTTCCTTGAGATTCCAGCTCAGCCAAAATCACTTCAGCCCGTTTGAGCAGGCTTTCCGGAAGTCCTGCAAGTCTAGCAACATGAAGGCCGTAACTGCGGTCTGCCCCGCCGGGAATAATCCGCCGCAGGAATTTGATATTTTTTCCCCGTTCTTTGACAGCTACGGTATAGTTTTTAATTTTTTCCGACATATCTTCCATATCCGTCAATTCATGGTAATGCGTCGCAAAAAGCGTCATAGCGTGAATATGCTTCAGGCAGTATTCAATGACGGCACGGGCAATCGACATGCCGTCAAAAGTACTCGTGCCGCGGCCGATTTCATCCAAAATCAATAAGCTGCGGCTCGTCGCATGCTGCAGAATATACGAGACTTCTTTCATTTCGACCATAAAGGTACTCTGACCCGTCAAAATATCATCGCTGGCACCAATACGCGTAAAAATACGGTCTACCGGGCAAATAGACGCTTCCCGCGCCGGAATAAACGAGCCGACCTGTGCCATCAAAATCAAGACGGCAATCTGCCGCATGTACGTCGATTTGCCTGCCATGTTGGGACCGGTAATGACAAGGATTTCATGATTTGTATGATTCATCGTGACGTCGTTGGGCACAAACAACTCATTTTTGAGGAATTGTTCAATAATCGGATGGCGTCCGTCTTTAATCTGAATGACTTGGTCTCGGTTCAGGCCTGGCCGAACGTAGCGGTTGTCATGAGCCGCGCAGGCCAGACTGTACAGGCAGTCGACACGCGCAATGGCACGAGCCGTCTGCTGCATTGCTGTAATATGGCCCTGTATTTCTTGGCGAATTTGTCCAAAGAGCTGGTATTCCAAAGCCAGCATACGTTCCTGCGACGTCAGTACTTTGACTTCAAACTCTTTCAGCGCCGGCGTGATATACCGTTCGGCATTGACCAGCGTCTGTTTGCGGACATAATAATCCGGAATCGGCAGTGTATTGGCATGGGAAATTTCAAAATAATAGCCGAACACTTTCGTGTAACCAATTTTCATTTTGATGCCCGTTTTTTCTTTTTCTTCTTCTTCCAGCTTTTTGAGAAATTCTTTGCTGTTGGCTGCAATGGAGCGAATTTCGTCCAGTTCCTTAGAATAACCGTCACGAATCACGCCGCCGTTGCGGATCACAACACCCGGTTCATCCTTGATGCCCCGGCACAAGAGATCATAGACGTCCTGATGCGGGCTCATACGGGCTTCCAGTTCTTTGAGCAATTCTGAAGACGCGCCTTGTATCATGTTTTTCAGCTTAGGAATGACAGCCAGCGATTCCCGCAGAGCTACCAAATCCTTCGGGCTGGCTGTACCCGTTTCAATACGCGTCAAAATCCGTTCAAAATCATAGATGCCATCAAGGGTATCAGCAATATCCTGCCGCATAATTTCATGGTTGATGATGTCTTCTACAGCATCCTGCCGCTTGGTAATTTCACCAATCCGCAGCAGCGGTGCTTCCAGCCATTTGCGCAGCAGACGGCCTCCCATAGCGGTTTTGGTCTTGTCTAGCACGGCCAGCAGCGTGCCTTTGCGGCCGCCATCACGGACATTCTGCGTAATTTCCAAATGACGCAGGCTGGCCCCATCTACAACCAGACGGCTGTCATTGTCGATGCGTTCCAGCGAGCTGATATGATGAATATCCGACTGCATGACTTCATGGACATACGTCAGCAGCATGCCAATGCATTCTGCCGCTGTTCCTGCAGCAGCCCAATCCTTTTCGTCAAAATAGGGCGCGCCGATATCGGCATAATCCGTCATGTCGTCGGCAGCAAAAGGTGTAACCGTGCATTGTGCCAGCCGGTTGCGCAAATACGTCAGTATCGGTTCTATATATGAATCCATATGCGCATAAATCAATTCACTGGGCTCATATACAGAAAAAATATCAAACAGCACATCTTCCATCGCCGAAACGGGGCATGCCGACCAAAGGCACTCCCCTGTCGTGACATCCATCAGCGCAATGGAAATCATATCATTTTTTTCGCTGATACAGCTGATATAGTTGTTTTTCTTAGAAGCAACCGCGTTTTCCAAGGTAATCGTCCCAGGCGTAATGACTTTGATAATTTTGCGCTTTACAATCCCCTTGGCGAGTTTGGGATCTTCCATCTGTTCACAAATCGCAACTTTATAGCCTTTGTGAACGAGCCGTTCAATATATGTATCAGCAGAATGAAACGGTACGCCGCACATGGGCACGCGTTCATTTTTGCCGACACCCCGTCCGGTCAGTGTCAAATCCAATTCCCGTGATGCCGTCAACGCGTCATCATTAAACATTTCATAGAAATCGCCAAGCCTAAAAAACAAAATTTTATCTTTGCACTGCTCTTTGACTTCTAAATATTGCTTCAACATAGGAGTCATCTTTTTTTCAGCCAATATAATCCTCCTTAGTGAACTAAATGTCCTTTCAATACCCACGTTTGACCTTTATCTACAACAGCGGATACGGTATCACCGACAGCCACAGAGCCGTCGTTTTCCCAAATAATCATCTTGTTGCCACGCGTGCGGCCAAACCAATGATTTTCATCATTTTTCGTCGGCCCTTCTACAATAACTTCATACGTGTGGTGTTCCATTGCCTGATTCCGCTGCAGGCTGTATACGTTTTGCACATCCATCAGGTGCTGCAGGCGGCGGCTTTTTTCTTCCTGCGGAATCTGGTCTTCCATCTTGGCTGCCGGTGTTCCCGTCCGCGGGGAATAAATAAAGGTGTATGCCATATCGTACTGGACACGGCGAAGCAGGTCGAGCGTTTCCTGAAACATTTCTTCTGTTTCTCCTGGGAAACCGACAATCAAATCTGTCGTCAGTACCAAATCAGGAATACGTTTGCGCGCATAATCTACCAGTTCCATGTAATGTTCGACTGTATAGCCGCGGTTCATTTTTTTGAGCAGCCGGTCTGAACCGCTTTGAATCGGCAAATGCATTTGGTTGACTACTTTTTTGCTGTCTGCAATCGCATCAATCATAGCAAACGTCATATCCTTAGGATGGCTTGTCATATACCGAACCCGTTCGATGCCGTCGATTTGATCGACTGCCTGCAGCAGTGCAGAAAAATCCGTGCCGTCCTTCAAATCCATGCCGTACGAATTGACATTCTGCCCTAGCAGTGTAATTTCCTTATAGCCTTCTTGGGCAAGTCCTTCCATTTCCTTGACAATATCCGCAATGGGACGGCTCACTTCCCGGCCCCGTACATACGGCACGATGCAGTATGTGCAGAATTTGTTGCAGCCGTTCATAATCGGCACCCAGGCAAAAAATTTCTGGAACCGTTTGGTCGGCAAGTCATGAAACGCCGGTACAGACATGTCTGCCGCCATATAATGACGGGCATGTCCCTGCCGTTCTTTGATAAGCTCTGTCAGCTTGTGTATGTTGTGCGTGCCAATGACCAAATCAATATGCGGTGCCCGTTCAAAGAGTTTGTCCTGCCATTCCTGCGCCATGCAGCCGGCAACAGCAATAATCAAATCTTTATTGCGTTCTTTCAAATGCTTGAGCTCCCCGATTTTTCCCAGCGTTTTGCCCTCAGCGGTTTCGCGGACGCAGCACGTATTAAGCAAAATCACATCGGCCATATCCATATCTTCCGTCATGTGGTATCCCAATGCTTCGAGCTGCCCGGCATATCGCTCACTGTCAGACACATTGGCCTGACAGCCGTAACTAATAATATGATAAAATTTATTGCTCTGAAAATCCATGTATATGCTCCATTTTCTGTGAAATTCATAAAAAGTAGTTTGACACTTTATAATACCATTTATAGGCTCTCTAAGCAATATATAAGATGTGTCCACCCATCAGTTATCCATCGTGCAAAAAACAGAATTACTAAAAATTTAGTTTCGTAATGCTGCAAACGATATATAGTAAAGCAGTATAACAAAAGGACTGTGACAAAATGGGCTAAAAATTCCATTTTGTTACAGTCCCTCATGACTATTTCAGATTACCAATCGTTAATTTTTAAACTTAGAATTTCCAGTTGATATTGGCCATCCATTTATTGGCTTTTACGCTGTCACCTTTTTGATATTCATAGCCTATGCCATAGGTCATATTATCTTTTTGGGCTTCAATAGCCAAGCGGCCAAGATAGTATCCTGTATCGGTTACGTCATAACCAAATCTGTCGCTGACACCACCAAAGCTAGCCGTCTGTGTCGCATCGCGGTCACCCATGTTCCATACATAGCCGACTTCAGCAACTGGGCGAATCGTCCAGCTTCCGGATTTAACATCGGTACTGTATTTCACACCAACCGGCAACAGCCACAAATTCAAATCATCGGCATCATAGTTCATGCCAATGCTGTTGGTATAATTGTTTGTGCTAAGACGCATATAACGGACACCAACATATGGAACAAACTTGCCTGCACCGGCTTTAATGCTCTTTTCAGCACGTACGCCTACACTGAAAGCATCCGATTTTGGGCTGGCAGTCAAGGTCATACCGCTGTTGTACTGGGTAATATCATTTTTACCATGTAAGTAGCTAATATCGCCAATGATGGCACTGTCGGCATTTTGAATGCTGCCATACACACTTGCACCATAATAAGTAGTATCATTTTTCGTGTTGGCAGATAAGGTATTGCCTTCTACACTGCCATCCATATAGCTCAGTGCAGCACCAATCGTTGTCTTGCCTTGTTTATGCAAATCAGCGCCCAATACGACACCATTATACATCGTATCATAGCTGCTTGCCGTTCCGGCAATCGCTAAGCCATCTATATTTTCTTTGCTGTGAACATATTTTGCCCAAATATCGCTGTCATGATCTTTGGGAGTTGCTAACGACATATGTTCCGCTACAGCATCGGTAAACAGATTGCTTGCTGCGTACGTGCTGTGGTCAATACCTGCCAGTTCACTCATGGAAGCAGCACTGTTCAAAGCGCTGACTTTGGCAGCATCCGTTGCATTGTGATGATCGTCTGATGCATTATTGACAAAGTCAGCAGCTGCGCCGCCAACAGCAAGTGCCGCGTCATAGACATTGCCTGTAAGAAGGGTATTGCCATAGGCATCTTTTACGGAATTAGAATAGGACGTAACGTCATAGGCATTCTTGCCTGTATCTGTTACGTTGAATTTCAACAGCTTATTATTGCTGATGACATTATCGGCTTTCCAACCATCTTTGCTGCCATCAATAATCTGATACGTTGTATCTTTTTTGGCATTATCAATGTACAGTTTAGCCGAATCAGCAACTGTTACATCTGTTACGCCTGTAATAGCTGCTGTAGATTTTGTTTTATCACCATCTACCATGAATAACGATTGGTCTGCAAAATGGACAGAACCATTGGCAGCTATCGTTGCCGGACTCTGTGTCAAGGAACCATCTACCGTCAAGGATCCGTTTTTCATGTCAATGGAAGACGCAATATACGCAGCTGCTGTAATATCATTTTGGCCCCATGTTTCTCTCGTCTTTGCAAATACCTGTTTTGCTGTATCTAAATCAGATCCCAACGACAGGAGGGAGTTTTGGCCAATAACATAGGCACCATCTGCTTCGGAAATCTGTTTTACAGCGAACCCGCTAGCATCGCTAATCGTAGCATTATCTTTCCATGCCGGATCAAGGAACAACGTACCGCCATTCAAAGTTGCGTTGTCAACCGTTAATCTGCCTGCATCGTCTTTGTCGCCAATAGAAAGAGTCGAATCTGCTGCGGCCTCTAACTTTTCTGCGTGGACATCGCCAAATACATTGGACTGACCTGTAACGCTAAGGTTCGTCGTCTTCAGTGCGCCTTTACCTACATTAACCATAGCATTATTCAAGGTCAAGCCTTTTGTAATGTTGGTTTGGCCGCTGATATTCAAATTGCTGTCAGTATTCAGAACAACGCTGCCGTTCAATGTATATGATGTGGTATCTGTTGCCAAGCTGTTGCCGATATTTAAGTTGCCATTAGATTTTTCTGCACCAGCTTTATCCGTGCCAACGATAACTTTCACGTCTTTATCTGCGCCGTTAACGGTAATAACACTGCCGCCTTCACTGCCACCAAGGGTTACTTCTTTATCATTGGTAATAATGAGACCCTCACTGCCTGCGCCTAAATCCAGCTTGCCAACAGCAAAGCCATTTTCTACCTGTTGTTTTACTTGAATACCTTCAATCGTTTTATCAGCTAATGCAGCATCTTGGCTCCCTACCAAAAGATTGTTGTCTGCTTTGGCAGTAACCTTATCGAGTTCCGTATCACTGCCAAACTTCTGAGACGCTTCGTCTACGGTAATGTCCTTTATGACGTCTCCCGTATCGTCTTTGACGAGTTCACCCTTCATGGTCAACTTCGTTCCGCCTTGTTTTTTCAATTCTTCCTGTGCAGAATTCGTATATGCTTGGGTATACTTGGCATCATTCAGAATCAAGCTGCCGCCTTTAAAGTCAATGCCTTTATTCGTAATTTCTCCGGATTCTTTCTGCGTTGCCGAAGCAGCGTTAGCATAAATTTGATCGGACATGGTAGAAATACTGCCATTTTTGTCCAAGATGATACTCTTATCTGCAGTATTATATATTGTATCTTCATCAGGTACTTTGAAATTATACATGTGGGTTTTCAATGCATTATCTTTCAACGTACCGCCCGTAATCTGAATTGTACCGCCATTCGTAGCTGCAATACCGTTGGTAACTGTATAGGTATTATCCTTTGTCCCATTCAGCGTAATCACCGTATTGGTATTATTGCTCGTGCCGTTAAAGTTCCCATCAGCAATTACATACGATGTCGTAACGTTGCCACCGTTAATATCAATTTGGGCACCATTTTCGGCTCCAATACCTAATTCACCAACTGTAATGGTATTAGTAGGGCTATTATTTAAAGTAATCTTCGCGTCATTGCCATCAGCATAAATACTATACGCTGCGTTGACATTTGAGTTCTTTACGGTAATTTCACCACCGTCAAAGGCACCTAAGTTTGATTGAATATCGACACCATCCAGTGTAATCGTAGCTCCATCACGAGCTCCTATTTCTGTCGCTAATTTTTCTGTAGTACCATCTTTATAATACATATTGCCAGCTGTTACGCTGCCGCCTGTAATTTGGACTGTACTGCCTTCAGAAGCAGCTACTTCACCTGTAAACCGAACATTAGTTGCAGTTAACTTCGTTTCTTCGTTATGTATTTCCGTCGCAACATCGGCATCTGTTAGACCTCCATGTTCTGAACCATCTGAATCTTCCGGATCAGAATGTTTTTCTTTAAGACCATTGATGGTACTATCCGTCAGCGTTACCTTCGTTTTATTTTGAACAATAATCTTATCGTATGTTGCTTTTTCGACTTTCTGTTCTGCTCCGTTGCTAAAATCTCCAACGGAGTTACCATCGTTTTGTTCCTGAGCCAAAACAGTTGTCGTGCTCTGGTCTGCTGTTTCTGCACTTACGCCAAAACTTCCCATGACACTAGCTGCTACCACAGCAAGCAAGACTCTTTTTGCCAAAAGCGTATGCCTATCGTTGTCGTTCATAATGATTCATCCTTTCTCTGTTTCCAAATCTCATACTCTTATGTATCTTACGCCATATAAATTAAAACACATTATACATAAACAATTATACCACCCCCCCCCTATAAATATGCAAGATGTATTTTGAAAAAAATTAAATATTTTTATTTTCTCAAAACAAAAAAGAGCTGCCGCATACACAACAGCTCCTTACCTGCTGCGTTATAAACTGCAACAGAATGGATGTAAGCATACTTCTTCGCCGTTAGAAGAAGCAGCTGATTTCAATATTGGTAAACTCACTGGGATCGCCGCCGATTTTAGCCCGCGACCCAAAGGTCTGTCCGGCCGTGAAGACTACGTTTTTATTCAATACATACGTAACGCCTGCGCCCCAAGAACGGATATTGTCCAGCATATCACCGTACCGCCAAGAGCCGGCAAAGCCATACAGGGCATACGGATCGGCATCTATGTATTCCAGCCAGCCCATCCAAGTACCTTTAGCAGAGGGAACAGCCTTGCCGTAACTTACTTTGACACCCCACAGATTCGCATCTTTGTCATGCATTGTTTCCTTTTCCTTGGAAATACGCTGATAGTCTCCGAGGACATTCCAAAAATCCGCCAGTTTTACAGAAAGATAGCCGCCTAAGATATGGTCTAAATTTTTAGCCATGGCTGTCGTCGGCTTTTCATCAGCACTGCCGGAATGATTGAACTGATTATAGTACACTCCCGTACCGACACGCCCAAACGTACCGTCAATCATGGCATAGCCTGCTTTGAGATTTTGCAAATCTTGTCCTTTTCTATCTTTGATATTGGCGAAAATAAAATCGCTGTCTTTTTTGAATTTGCCGTAGCCGCCGGTCAGTTTCCAGTTACCGTTGGCATATACAGCCTGTGCACCGTCAAAGGCATGACTGTACTGCAGTCCCATACCGCCACCCATTTTATAGGTATAGCGGCCAACTGTCGTCGTCCAATGGCTGTCCGGCGTATATTCGACATTAGCCAGACGCGTAAAGGGATTGTTTTTCTTTTCCTGTGCAGCCGTGTTATCTGCAAATCCCTGTTCATCCGTTGTCAGCTGATAGTGTACTTTGACGCGGTCATTGACCTGCGCATTGGCATTGATGTTGACATGATAATCCCAAGAATTGTCATTTTTCTTGCCCAAGGAATTGCCGTCACGTCCCCGGCTTTGGCTGCGGAAACGCACGCGGGCATCACCGCTGAGAACTACATTGCCTGCTTTATTTTCCAGCGCTGTCACGCGAACTCCAAGCTGCTGCAATTCGTCTGCATATTCATCAGCCAAGCGATGAACCAACGCACGTTGTTCCACAGATGCCGTATCCATATGAGCCATCGCTTTTGCTGTCATTTCAGCGGCTTCATAGCGTGTAATCGTGCGCCCGCCTTGAAAATACTGGCCATCAACACCTTGAATAACACCCGCGTCAGCCAACGCGGCAACAGACTGGTACGCCCAACTGTCTGTCGGAACATCTACAAACGGATTTGCCGCCCATGCGCTTATCGTCCCCATTGTCATAGCCATTCCCATTACTAGTACTACTTTTCGTTTTTTCATCGGTATCCCCCTGCGTATCGTGGTTTCTATATTATGCATATATTTTGCATAACACATACAGACTGTATTATACCGTCGTTTCAGTCGCTTCGTCAACAAACATTCCGGCGTTCTTGTTGTCAAACCAATCTAACACTGCTGCATAGTTGGCAACTTCCCATGAAAAAAAACTCCCAAACCATACGATTTGAGAGTTTTTCATACACTGCCGTGTTTATTTATTATCTTTCAGCCAATCAATCGCTGTCTGGGCATAGACACCGGCACCGCCGGAAAGAATCGATTCATCCGATGTGAAATAGTTGCTGTGATTTGGATATACGGCATTGCATTCGGGGTTATATGTACCCACAAGCATAAAGCTGCCTGGTTTCTTTTCCTGATAAAACGAAAAATCTTCGCCGCCCATGACCAAATCATGGTCATATAAAGCATCACTGCCTAATACTTCTGTTACAGCCTGTTTCACGATATCCGTGCAAGCCGCATCATTAACTGTCGGCGGCACAATATACGTATACTCTAGTTCTGCCGTTGCCCCGTAAGCTTCGGCTGTTGATTTGACAATTCGTTCCATCTTTTCTTTTAATTCTTTGCCGATTTTTTTGTCAAAATACCGTGTCGTCCCATCCAAATAGGCTTCGCCGCCGACGATGTTCCACCGGTCACCGCCTTTAAACGTGCCAACAGTGACAACAACGGGATCTACAGCACCAAACTGACGGGATACCAATGTCTGCAAATTCATAACCATGGCCGAGCCGACAACAACGGCGTCAATACCGGCCTGGGGCTGTGAACCATGAGATTGTTTGCCGTGAATTTTAATCGTAAATTTATCTGTTGCTGCCATAAACGCACCGGAACGAGCACTGATTGTTCCGGCAGGAGCATCTGCCCAAATGTGACCACCAAAAATAGCGCTGACTTTGGAGAACCAATCACCAAATCGCATCATATACGGTGCGCCTTCACCTGTTTCTTCTGCCGGTTGGAATACGAGGTATACCGTACCATATATTTCATCTTTCATATCAAGCAGCATTTTTGCGGCACCCAACAACATTGCCATATGGTTGTCATGGCCGCAGGCATGCATTTTGCCAACGTTTTTGGAAGCAAACGGAAGACCTGTCGCTTCCGTAACAGGCAAGGCATCAATATCCGCCCGCAGTGCTACGGCTTTCCCTTCATGCGCACCTTGGATAATACCTACTAAGCCTGTATTTTTTTCTGTATCTATTTCATAGGGAATACCCATTTCATCCAATTTCTTGGCAATGAGTTTTGTCGTTTCCACTTCTTTCATACTCAGTTCCGGGCACTGATGAAATTCACGGCGTATATCCCGAACATAATCACGATATTTTGTTACCAATTCTTTCATTTCCATGTCAAACCACTCCTCTATTTTTTATGGTTTTTTAATGATATTGTTATGGTAACACGATTCGTAAAAAAGTCAAACCATAATCAAGGGTATAAATCTTTTTTATATTCTTGCCAAAGATTCAATCTTTTTGTACACTAAATATATACAATTTTAATATACTTTAAAGGAGGTATGTTCATAGTATGAAACAGTATGATGTCATTATTATCGGTACCGGTTCCGCTAATATCATTGCCGATGCCGCACTGCGTCAAGGATTACGCATTGCCATTATCGAACGCGGACCTTTTGGTGGCACTTGCTTAAATCGCGGATGCATTCCTACCAAAGTCATGGTCACGGCAGCCAATGCCGTTCGAGATATGTTTCACAGTCAGCATATCGGCGTTACTGCAAGCCATGTGCAGCTTGATTGGCAAGTCATGTCACGGCGACTTTGGAAAAAAGTTCATGAAAATGTGGGTATTAAAACATATTACAATCAATTTCCCAATATTGATATATATGAAGGTACCGCTGCATTTTGCGGTCCCAAAGAAGTAACTGTTACACTACATAATAGTAAGACGCAGACGTTACGAGGAGAAAAGATTTTTATTGGCGTCGGTGCGCGTACGGCCATCCCTGATCTCCCCGGTCTGGAAGATACCGGATATATCACGTCAGAAACATTATTTGGCAACGCATACCCTAAAAAGCCGTATAAAAGCTTAATTATTATTGGCGGCGGCCCCATTGGCTGTGAATTTGCTCATGTATTCAGCACAGCTGGTACGAAGGTAACGCTCATACAGCATAATGTCCGCCTGCTTCCCAAAGAAGACGAAGACATTGCGGCATTTCTTTTACAGCAATTTCAAAACACTGGCATCACCGTTCATCTCAACCAGAACACCGTATCTGTACGCAGTGAAAACAAAGAAAAAATTCTTACCTGCCAAGACCGCTCGACAGGACAAACCCTGACCGTACAGGCTGAAGAAATCTTAGTTGCACCAGGAATTCGTCCTATGACGGATTTACTGCATCTGGAACGTACCGAGATACAAACAGATTCCCGTGGCTATATTCTAACCAATGAATTTCTCGAAACCAGCGCCGAAGGTATTTGGGCTTTGGGCGACGTCAATGGCAAAGCTCCATTTCGTCACAAAGCCAACTATGAGGCCGAAATTATTGCCCATAATCTGTTTTCCGGCAATACTCCGGAAAACTGGCGTTGGGCCCGGTATGACCTCGTTCCCGCCGTTACGTATACGTATCCGGAAGCCGCTCATGTCGGCCTGACAGAACAGCAGGCACGCCAAACCGGATACGCCGTCGAAACTGCCTATAACCATTATTCGTCTGCTGCCAAAGGGTATGCCCTAGGCTACGAACCTGGTCAAACAGACGACGGCTTTGTCAAACTGGTCATCGATACAAAAACAAAACACATATTGGGGGCTCATATCATCGGCCAAGAAGCATCTATCCTGCTGCAGCCTTTCATCAACCTGCTCTCCTGCGGTTTGCAAACCATTGTCCCCATCCAACCAGACATCGCCTCTCCTACAGCAGAGTGCCTGCGTCAACTCCCCCTGACCCGGAATACAGACCCAAAATCCGTCTACACCCTCAGCGAAACCATGACACCCCATCCGTCATTATCCGAAATAACTATGTGGACGCGATACTATTATGAAAAAAAGTAAGTACTATGTTTTTTGAATAGTATTTCGCCATCGCCTTCCATACACGGTTGTATTTATTTTTTTCGAATCAAGGAAGTATTTATTTCTTCTATAAGTCCCTGCAACTGTAATTTTAATATAATCGGACTAAGCTGGGCTGGCATCAATTTGGTTTTAACAGTCAACATTTCACGTGATATGGCTTCATCATAAGAAATTACGTTGAGAACAGCTGATTCTTCCAGGGTAAGTGTATATGTTGGCTGTGAAACCGGTACTTTTTTCGCTCGATCCCAGCCATATTCCTGCAAAATATCTTCCACTTGCGTGAGGATGCCGGCTCCTTTGCGGATTAGTTCATGGGTTCCTTTGCTCATGGCAGAGTAAATACTGCCAGGAACGGCAAAAACATCGCGTCCTTCTTCCAGTGCAAAATCAGCTGTAATCAATGAGCCGCTGCGAAGTGCTGCCTCGATGACGACAGTACATCGGCAAAGTCCGGCAATAATGCGGTTGCGGGCGGGAAAATTGATAGACAACGGGCTCATGCCAAACGGATATTCACTAATGACAGCACCGCCAGCATCGACTATTTCAGTAAAAAGGCGTTTGTTTTCACGGGGATATGCAATATCTAATCCGTTAGCTATGACGGCAATCGTTTTTCCCCTTGCAGCCAATGCACCTTGATGGGCTTTGGTATCAATGCCCTTAGCACCGCCGCTGACTACGGTAATCTGGTGCCGTGCCATATCTGCCGCAATAGTTTGCGATACATTCAGTCCATACGGGGTGGCTTTTCTGGCGCCAACGACAGCTGCTGCTCGGTCAGTTTGCGGCAGCTGTCCCCGATAATATAAAATAACTGGCGGATTGAATGTTTGCTGCAGTGCTGCCGGATACGTATCTTCCCACAGTGATACAAGCTGAGCCTGATATGTTTGCAGATAATGCAACTGCTTATCCCAATCATAATCGGGACGATATGTTTTTATAGACGCTGTCGTTTTCACAGATAACCCTACAGCCTCTTGCAGAATGGATGCAGGCGTCTCCCATACTGCTTTTGCTGAGCCAAACAAAGCGACCAGTGCGCGAATGTTGCGGGAACCTAATCGAGGAATAGAAAGAAGCGCAGCCGTATATAATCGTTCGGACTCCGATGACGTCGTTACCATAGTATCACATCCTCTGCAGTGTATTGCGATAACTAACGGCTTCCGCAACGTGTATATCACAAATTTTTTCTGACTGAGACAAATCGGCAATCGTTCGGGATACTTTGATAATGCGGTCATAGCTGCGGGCGCTCAGTTTGAGTTTGTTGAAAACTTGTTCCAACAGTGATTGGGCTTCTTGCGTAAGCGGACAGGTTTCTTTAATCTCCCGATGTCCCATATGGGCATTGCAGCTAAGTCCATAGGCTCCAAGCCGTTTTTCTTGGATTTGGCGGGCTTGTAAAACGCGGCTGCGAATAGCGGCAGAAGACTCTTGAGGAATTTCTGTTATGAGTTCAGCGTATTTTGGCCGTTCTACTGTTACATGCAAATCGATACGGTCTAACAGCGGGCCAGAAATTTTTCGGGCATAGCGGCGTATTTCTCCTGTCGTGCAAGTGCAGGGGTGATCTTTATCGCCAAGAAAGCCACACGGACATGGATTCATGGCAGCGATTAATACAAAACGGGCCGGATACGATAAAGCAGCATGGACGCGGGCAATGTGGACGATGCCGTCTTCCAACGGCTGCCGCAGTACCTCTAATACAGAACGGGGAAATTCCGGCAGTTCATCGAGAAAGAGAACGCCGTTGTGGCTCAGCGTTACTTCGCCTGGTTTAGGAATTGAGCCGCCGCCAATTAAGCCTGCTGTAGAAATGGTGTGATGCGGGCTACGGAATGGGCGAACGGACATCATATGAGATTGTTTAAATAAACCGGCAACACTGTAAATCTTGGTAACTTCCAAAGACTCTTGCTGATTCATAGGCGGCAGAATCGTAGGAATACGTTTGGCAAGCATTGTTTTTCCCGAACCAGGCGGGCCAATCATCAGTACATTATGACCGCCGGCAGCTGCTATTTCCAACGCGCGCTTAGCCGTAAACTGTCCTTGCACTTCAGAAAAATCGACGGTATACGCTGCCTGATCGTGCAGTGAAACCGCAGGTTTAGTTGGAGAAAGCCGTGTGGTTCCTAATAAATGCTCGATGATATCCGAAAAAGATGATACAGCATAAATGACAGCGTCACTGCAAAGGAGTGCTTCGTCAGCATTGTCTGTGCTAACAAAAAATGTATGAAATCCGTCTGCTGTCCCTTGTAGAATCATAGGCAAAATCCCCGTTACAGGACGGATGTTGCCGTCTAACGCCAGTTCACCGATAAACATCGTCTGCTGGCATTTTTCTGCCGGAATTTGGCCGCTGGATACCATAATACCGACAGCAATCGCGGCATCCAGGCCAGCACTGTCTTTTTTGAGATCTGCAGGAGCTAAGTTGACGGTGATGCGGCGCATCGGAAATTCATAGCCGCTGTTTTTTATAGCAGAACGGACGCGTTCTTTTGATTCTTTGACTGATGTCGTAGCAAGGCCAACAATTTCAAATGCCGGCAGGCCATTGGAAATATCTGTTTCAACAGTAATAATATTGCCGTGCAATCCCAAAATGGTAGCACCATAAATACGCGCAAACATAGGCAATCTCCTTATTCTACGCTCCAAAAAGCGTGGGGAATATGATGGATACAAAATCCTGCAGCAGATGGCATGACCTCAATGACGTCAAAACGACAAGGCCTATGCCACAGCCCATAACGGGACAAATACGATTTGGCTGCCAGCGTGAGTTTATGTTGTTTGTGTTTTTCGACAGCTTCTGCAGGTTGGCCGTAGTGCCGGGAATTGCGGGTTTTTACTTCAATAAAAACAATCACACTGCCGTCCTGAGCAATTAAATCAATTTCTCCCAAACGGCTGCGGTAATTTTTACAAAGCAGTGAATAGTGCTTCTGCGAGCAAATATACTGGGCAGCAGCTTCTTCACCGCGCCTGCCTAATTCTTTATCATCCATGCGGTATACCTCCGTCATTTTCAAGATACCTTTACTATACCAGATGAAGATTAAAATTAGATTAAAATAAGATTAGAATTAGATTAAAATTTTTGTACTGCACGCCAAAAACAGACGCTGTTGCTGCGACTATGCTGTAACTTATAAATTTTCTAATTATATTTACAAAAAAATGGAGCAGATAGACCAAACAGGTCTATTTCTGCTCCCATATGCATTCTAGGCTGTAATACAATGGCAGTTTTTAATCCATTTTGTTACATCCTTTTTACTATGCAGTTTTACGTATATTGTTTGCCGCATAACGGTTCCTGTTCTTCAAACCGCAAACAAACAGCGTCCTATTCCGGTTTTAAATTTTTTATTTTCTTTTTTTCGATTTATCTAGGCAATGAATCCATCGCTGGCACACCGTAGCTGCTGGTTGCTGTCCGCACAGCCCGGCGCACGGCTTGTTCTACGACATAGGCGGCCATTGTTCCGGTCAGACTGACTTCGGCATGTATCTCTCCTACACTCATGGCATACATAGAATCTCCGTCTGCTGTCGTATTGACTGGGCAAATGGTACGGACGATACCGTTGCTAGCCATGGCGGCAATCTTTTTCATATGCGCTTTGTCAAACTTCCCATTCGTGATGACTGTACCAATGGTCGTATTGGTCGTCGCCGCGTCGCGCTGCGAAAAGAGTGTTGCAGTCCGGCCATGTTCTTCCAGCATAACCCGTCTGGAATCAGCAAAGCCGCTGCCATCTGCACGGCGCATGCCAGCGATAATCTGATTATTTTCCCCCAACACGTCACCGACAGCATTGACCACTACCACAGCACCTACCTGCAATTCACCGACTTGAACCGCATAGGAGCCTATGCCGGATTTCATCATATAATCAGGTCCGCATACTTTGCCAACTGTTGCCCCCGTACCTGCGCCTTGGCAGCCTTCGGCAAATTCACTGTGTTCTGACGCAACACAGGCATCATATCCCATTTGCGCGTCAGGCCGAATGTTTTTGCCACAGCCTAAATCATAAATACACGAAGCCACGACAAGGGGAACTTTGCAAATTCTCGTATCAAAGCCAATATCATGTTCTTCCAAATATTTCATCACGCCGGCTGCCGCATCCAATCCATACGCACTGCCACCGCTGAGAAGCACGGCATGAATACGGTCTGCATTGGCAGCGGGATTCAGCAGTTCCAATTCCCGGCTTGCCGGACCGCCGCCCCGTACATCGACACCGCAGGGAGCCCCCTGCGGACTGATAATAACGGTACAGCCTGTGCCGCCTTCTTTTTGTTGGGCATTGCCTATGCGAATTCCCTGTATATCTGTAATGGCTATTGTCTTCATGGCGTCCACCCTTTCCCAAACGCGCTGCACAGCAACGCAATGTATTGACTTACCCGGCTACTTGCCTTTTTTTTGAAAATCCTTCCACAGCATGCTCGGCTGAATGCCTGTATTATTCTGATATTTGCCATGCTTATACGTATCATATTCACCGTCAATATCATGGTAATAAATCTGGCAAATTTCTACGTTGGGATAAATGCGGATTGGCTGCACACAAAAAATTTCCAACGTCCAATATCCGGCAAAGCCTACATCGCCAAAACCAGCCGTCACATGAATAAAGACACCCAAACGTCCTACAGAAGACCGGCCTTCCAGCATCGGAATATATCCTTCTGTCTTCGTATATTCATTGGTCCGGCCCAAGTATAATTTATTGGGCTGCAGGACATAGCCGTCTTCAGGAATCGTAATCGTCGTTGCCGGATTCGGCTTTGCCATATCCAGTTCATGATGGTCGTATATCATCAGCTGGTTATATAAAGACAGATTATAACTATTGGGATTGACCCGCTCTGGGTGAAACGGCGTAATTACGATTTCTTTGCCAAGATGTTTTACGATTTCTCTACCTGATAATATCATACTGCCACTCGCTTTCTATTTTATATACGTATTGGTTTATGTTTTATTATAATACAATTCATTTGCCCAAGCAAAAATTTAGTGCATCGTATCATAGGTTTTCTGCGCCGCAGGCATAATATCTATCGCCCGCTTGGCAGTTTCCTGCGGTCCTTTTCTGCCTTCCTGTACATAAAAACTAACATGCAGTCCACGGACAGCGTCTGTCCGATACACGGAAGTTGTTTTAAAATAATATGCAGGCCCTGTATACGTTGTAATAAATCCTCCTGCATGGCCCGGCAAAACAGTTTCAATCGTACCATATACCGGGTCTTCTCCAGCATGCTTACAGGAAATCCAAAACGGATACAGCGTATCCAGCAGGGTATCCCACGTCGGCACAGGTACCTGATAAGATGCTATACGCTGCCGCAGCGCAGAAGAAACATGCCAGCCGCGCTGTTCACGCAGCTTCATGATAAACACGTAATGGGCAAAGGCCATCATCTCTTTGCCCATCTGCTGCAATATTTCTGCCAACTGAGCAATGAAATTGATTTTTCCGGCAAACGGTGCGTCTGCTAGCATGCCTGCCGCACCGTACTGCAGCATAGCTTGCCGGTCATGTTGTACTTCGGCGCAGTAAAACAGCCCCCGGTATATAATCCAATGCTCTTTGTACTGCAGCAGATACTGAAATTCCCGCATGGCATCGTCAACTTGGCCAATTCGCAAGCGGCATAGAGCAATGCGGTACGAAAACCATATTTCATTGTCGTGATGAAGCTGAGGGAAAACCCGCAGTGCTTCTTGGCATAAGGAAATACAAGCCTCGTATTGTTCTTCTTTCACCAAAAATCGACTGCGCAACGAATACCAACGTTCTTTTTCGGATGCGGTCTGCACGGTCCGGCCGCTGCGTCTGTGTATGCCTTCTTCTGCCGAAAGAAGGTCTGGATCGAGTTTTTCCAAATACCGGCTAATCTCTGCTGCCGTGTGTCCCGGCCTGCCCCGCAGACTATCGACCACTTTCCACACCGTCAGCGTATACGGGGAATACGGTTCCTGCCGGCTGTACTGCAAAACAGCGTCAACTGCCCGGCGGAACCGGCGCGGGTCATCCCGTTTTTCATCATATTTTTGGATATACAGATAATACAAACACCAGCAGTAGCTGTGATACAGCCTCGTAAACTGCGGAAAGGCAATCATACCCAAACGGGCAATTTCATGGCCTTTGGCATAGTGTTTCGTTTTTTGCAGCGCATAGGCATAGTAATAATAATCCCAGCACGTCCAAGAAGCATTGGGACGGCCCTTTTGATACATAGCCAGTACAGCTTGATATTGTTTTTGCCGGCATAATTCTTTCGCGCGGAATGAGTCCATTGCCCTGCCCTCCTTTCTGCATACGGTTTGATTCTTGGCAAAATAATTTTATAGCGGACGCATGTTATATTATTGCCGATTTGCATAAATACTGGGTTTACCGTTTACATCGGCGCATTTAGTATGGCATCCTTCGGTACTGCACACCCAGAAAGGGCCATACGGGCCGCTGCGCTTTTGAAAATACCCTTTCTTGCACCGCGGGCAAGCATACGTCGTATCTAGCTGTTTGGGCGGCAGTCTTTTTTCTCCTTCGATAGGCTCCGTATGGCGGCACGAAGGGAAATTACTGCACCCATAAAAATCGCCGTACTTGCCATGACGCTTCATCATGACACTGCCGCAAACAGGACAAATTTTACCGCCTGCCAGCTTGATGACTGCCGTCTTAGCTGCCGTAAGAAGTTTATCCAAAAAAGAAAACTGATCGTGCAGAAAAGACGTAATATTGTCCTGTCCCATGCTCATCTGATACAGCCGTTCTTCCCATATGGCTGTTTCGTCCGGATAGAGCATCGATTCCGGCAGGGAATCCACTAGCAGATACGCATTGTCCGTTGGCCGCAAATACTTCTTTTTGCCTTCCGTTGTCAAGAATTTTCTAGTAATCAGCTCGTTAATAATTGTCGCCCGCGTAGCTTCCGTACCAATCCCTTGTACTTCTTTTAATTTCTTTTTCAGGGTTTCATCTTTGACATATTTATAAATTTCCTTCATCGCTGCCAAAAGCGTAGACGGTGTAAACCGCGGCGGCGGTTTCGTCGCTTTTTTATCTACCTGCCCATTTTGATAGTGTACCTGGCTGCCTTTGCGTACAGCAGGGAGTTCATGCGCCTCATCCTCTTCTGTTTTCTTTTTATCGCTCTGATACAGCTCTTTCCACCCCATGACGAGGACAGTCTTGCCATGCGCTATGAAGGTTTCATCGGCAGCCTCAATCAGAATACGCGTCTGGTCATATTCATGAACAGGATAAAACTGTGCCAGATATGCCTGGGCAACCAATCCATATATGTGCTGCTGCATCGTCGAAAGCTTGGCAAAAGGACAGGAAACCGTAGTAGGAATAATCGCATGATGTGCCGTGATTTTGCTATCATTCCACGCCCGGCTTTTTATTTTGGTATCTGCACGATCTGCCCATTCTGCCAGTTTTCCCGGTATGTGTTGGATATTGGCAATAATCTGCTGACTGTCTTTTCGCTGATTCAGCGGCAAATATTCACAGTCTGAACGGGGATATGTCGTCAGCTTCCGTTCATACAGCTCTTGGGCCGTATCCAATACTTGCTGCGGCGTATAACCGTACCGTTTCCCGGCCAGCACCTGCAGCGCCGACAGAGACAAGGGCAGACGCTGCGCTTCTTTTTTTCGGCTTTTTTTGCTTTCTGTGATTTGCCCCTGCGGCTGTGCCTGCAGCCGGATTAAAATTTCTTGGGCTGCTTTTTCATCCAAGCAACGTCCCTCCGAATCCAGCCCCTGCTGTGTGTCTTTGGGCTGCCACTGTGCCAGTATATCGCCGTGTTCATGCTGAAATACGGCTTTGACTACATAATACGTGATAGGTTTGAAGTTGTCCAGCTCCCGCTGCCGACGCACGACAAGTGCCAATGTCGGCGTTTTGACGCGGCCAATCGGAAAGACAACGCGATGCCCCTGCCGACGTGCTGCCAGTGTATACGCCCGTGACAAATTCATGCCAATCAGCCAATCTGCCCGGCTTCTAGCCAGTGCTGAATTCTTTAAATGACAAAAATCCGTATTATTCCGCAAATCCTGCAGCGATTCCATGATGCTTTTTTCATCCAATGCATTGAGCAAAATTCGTTCTACCGGCTTGGTATTGCCAACATAATCCAAAATTTCATCAATGAGCAGCTGCCCTTCCCGGTCCGGGTCACCGGCATTGACAATGACATCCGCTTTTTCAATCAGCCGACAAATGAGCTGAAACTGGTCTTTGCTGTTCGGGCTGACAAGAAGTTTCCATTGTTTGGGAATAATCGGCAAGTCTTCTTCCCGCCATTGTTTATATTTAGGGTCATAATCCTGCGGCTCTGCCTGCTGCAGAACATGGCCGTATGCCCAAGTTACAATGCCGCCGCCGGTTACAATATAGCCGTTTTTTCGCTGCTGCGGCTGCGGCAGGCATTTTGCCAGCTCTCTGGCCATACTTGGTTTTTCTGCAATAAAAAGTTTCATATACTACTCCTATACGTGCAAAGCTGCCGTTTGGGTACGGCAGCTTCGTCTGTGTTGCGTTTTAATTCCAAATGAAAATCATCTTGTATCATACTTTTGCCAGCTGTCCGGCTGCCTGAATGACGCGGACAAAGGCCGGCGGAATCGTTTTCAGATGCAGGGACTGTCCAATCAAGCGTCCCAAAATAACGCCTTTGTTGCTGTACAGCCAGGCAAAATAATAAATATACAGTGCCTTTGTATTTCTGGCATTGACATGCCACAGCATTTTGGGCGGATACTCATGATAATTGACATCCAGCTTGCGGCACGCTTTTTTCAGCATATCCGACGTAGCGCGCGCATGCTCGCCGTTTGCCGCGTTGATAATCCGGTCCAGTTCCCGCCGCTTCCCGTTGTCAATCATCATCTTTGCCAAATCCATTTCAAAACAAATATGGTCTGTAAAATACACGCCTTTTTTCCCTTTGCGGCTGCTTTTTACATCGGCGTCAAACAAAGCGACTGTAGGTATTCTAAAGTATTCCAATAATTTTTTAATTTTGGGAATTGAACTTTCCCCGCGGGCATTGATAAGACAAATCCCATAATAATCAAAGGGAAGTGCCAAGGTCTTGCCAAACAAGCGGAAGCAGCCGTATTCCGTTTCCCCTTCGACAATCAGCACGCTTCGCGAATACAAGGCTTCCTTGACTTCCGGGAAATGCATAATCAAGTGTTTTTCTATTTCTTCACTAAACTGAAACGTCGCGCCGCAAGCAGCGCATACATTATGGTTTTTATCCCGATACAACCGGACAATATTGCGGTAATCATCAACCAGCGAATCCGTAGAATGCGTTACAATAAACAGCTGTCCCCGCAGTCCGTCGATTTGAAACAGGTCTTGGATTACTTCGCGGAACCGGTTGTCTTGATTATCCAGCAGGCTTTTGAAATA
>ERZ808240.1471-NODE-1471-length-28949-cov-10.892192_pt1 | contig 28949 bp, 15 predicted proteins | sample MGYA00521084_ERZ808240 | MGnify/ENA primary metagenome ERZ808240 (study PRJEB31516, sample SAMN03275571) | gut metagenome | biome: mammalia-associated habitat; material: feces | host: Papio cynocephalus | place: Kenya | collected 2012-08-06 ... | reverse complement strand
ACTTCATAATAAGGACACAAAAATGTACCAAGTTATTTTTTAATCATTACTTGGTAATAGTTTTTAATGTAAATACATGGTATGAAACATCTTTTTATGGCAGTTGTGTTCCTTTGGAGCACAACTGCTTTTGCTTTCGGACAGCAACAGGCACGGTTTACGGTGATGGGAATCGGTGACTCCATTACGGAGGGAGGTTCTACCTTCTCTTCCTATCTTTACCCTTTATGGGAACGCCTGTTTATGGCTGGTTATGATTTCGACTTCATCGGACCTCGTGAGAGTGTGTGCCGAATAGGGAAATTGGCACATTGCGGCTTTAGTGGCAAGAACGTTGAGTTCTTGGCATCGCAGGTGGATAGTATCTATCGTAAATATCCTGCCGACTTTGTGTTGATTCATGCAGGGCATAATCATTTTGTAGAGGAGAAACCGGTAAAAGGAATGATAGCCGCTTATCGCAAGATGATAGCCACTATCTTAAAGGTGAATCCAAAGGCCCGTATCTTGATGGCACAAGTGGTGGGTAGTGGTAAACTCCCGAAGTATTCCTATATTCCTCAGTTGAATAAGGAAATAGCCAAGATGGTCAAGAGTTATCATTCCTCCCAAATCATTTTGGTCAATCAACACAAGGGCTTTGATTGGAAGATGATGACGATAGCCGACAAAGTGCATCCTAACAAAAAAGGTAGAGAGCAAATGGCAAAGGTATGGTTTGCAGCATTGCGTCCTTTCTTGCAACAACCTCCACGTCATTTTTCGGTAGAGCGGATTCCTTACAAAGTGTTGGAATCCGGAGATAGTCTCTATGCTCATGTCTTTCGACCACAGAAGAATGCAAGGCATTCAGCCATGGCTTGGTTCTTTGCCGGTGGTTGGAAGTATGGTTCTCCTTTGCAGTTCTATCGGGAGTCTGCGCATTTGGCAGGGTTGGGAATGTTGTCCATATCTTTCGACTATCGCATTTCCTATCTTTATCATACCACTCGTCAAGAAGCCTTGGAAGATGCCAAGGATGCTATCAAATGGATGAGGGAACATGCGGAAGATTTAGAAATATCGACGGATAGTATTGCTGTGGGAGGAGCTTCGGCAGGTGGCAGTATGGCGGCTTTATTGGGTAGCTTGGATAGAACGGGAGAGGATAGTCTTGCCATTCCTAATTTGTTGCTATTGGAATATCCTACCTTGGCTTTGCCGATGGAGAAGGTACGAAAGAAGATGCCTCCGATGCTACTTTGCATGGGTACCAAGGACGAGTTTACCAAAATGGATATGGTAAAAGACTATATAAATAAGGTGAAAGCATTGGACAATGAATGCGAGTTCCATCCTTTTGAGGACCGGCATCATCCTATATTTTACTATCGCAAGTCTCTTACGGCAGACTATGGCACATTACTCTCACTGATAGAGAGCTTCTTACAGAAACATGGTTATCTCTCCATGTAATATTCTTTTTTGTGAACAATTTAATAACTAAAACAAGAAATAGTAATGAAAACAATCAAGAAATTATTCATGTTAGTGTTGGTGGTGGTATTCAGCATTCAAATTCATGCAAGTGATGACGGTGTCATTCGCATTCTTGCCATAGGAAACAGTTTCTCGCAAGATGCCATAGAAAATTACCTTCATCAGTTGGCGGAAGCGTCAGGAAAGAAAACCATTATTGCCAATATGTATATAGGTGGCTGTTCCTTGGAGAAGCATTATAACAATGCTAAAGATAACTTGGCTGCCTATTCTTATCGCAAGATAGGAGTGGATGGAGTGAAGGTGACCAAGGAAAAGATCTCCTTGGAGACGGCATTGAAAGACGAGGAATGGGACTATGTAAGTTTGCAGCAGGCAAGTCCTTTTTCAGGAAAGTATGAAACCTATACTCCTTATCTTGCTGACCTCATCAGTTATGTAAGAGAATTTACTCCAAAGAATGTCAAGCTGGTATGGCATCAGACATGGGCATATGCTGCTGATTGTACTCTCTCTGGTTTTGCTTATTACGATAAGAATCAGATGAAGATGTATCAAGCTATAATAGAGGCTGCTCGACAAGCTGTGAAAGACTATGGCTTTGACATACTTGTGCCAGTGGGAACGGCAGTGCAGAATGCTCGTACCACTTTCATCGGTGACAGAATGAATCGTGATGGTCAGCACCTGAATGTATATTATGGTAGATATACGGCAGCTTGTACTTGGTTGGAGGCTGTGCTGGGTGTAAACCCTGTAGGTTGTACATTTGTTGCTCCCAATGTGAATGAAAGTTTGAAGATAGCTGCGCAGACAGCTGCTCATGAAGCTTGTCAGGATCCAGATGCCGTGACTGACTTAAGTTATATCCAGCAAACAACAGGAGCTAAGGCATACTTCGTGCGCCCAAACAATGACCCGAAGGCAAAGGAGAATGGAGATGGTTCTTCATGGGACAATGCTTTCACCTTGGATGGTTTTGTCAGTCACATAGTCAATGGAACCCCAGGCGATACCTATTATTTCGCCGGGGGAACTTATTGTCCAACGACAACCATTAATATTGCGGAACCCTATACGTTCTTAGGTGGATATGACCCTCAGCTCACAGGAACGGATACGCCAACTCTTGCTTATCCGTCACAAAACCCAACTATCTTTTCGGGCGATGCCAATCAGTCTGGCACATTTGATGAGGGCGATTTAGGTGAAGTCTTTCTGATCAATCTTGTAGGTACTTTGGAGCGAGAGAGAGAGATGCGTATTCAAGGGATAGATTTTACGGGTGCTTATTGTGTAAATACTGACGCAAATGCTTCTCTTGGTGCGTTGCATCTTCAAGATTGCAATAATGTGGTGGTGCGGAATTGCCGTTTCTATAAAAACAAGTCACTTGGATATGGTGGCATTGCTTTGCGTGCGGAATATAGTACGACACATGTGCTTGACAGTGAGTTTACCGACAATGAGGCAGGAAGTCGTGGAGGAGCCATTCGCCTTTCGTCCAATAGCAACGCAAAGGGGTACAGTACTTTTGAACGTTGCTTGATAGCCCGAAACCAAGTGGCGGACGCTAAAGGTGTGGGAAGCGCAATCTGTGTGCAACATGCCCAATGTACGGCAATTGTCAATACCACGGTCTTTGGCAATATAGCCAAGTCTGGAGGAGCGGTTTATGCAAATGGAAAAAATAAAGATTTCAAGAATGAAGTGCTAATCATCAGTAGTACATTCTCTGGTAATCGAGGTGATGTGCAGTTGGAACTTGCAGGAACAAAAAACGTGAAGATTATCAACTCCATCCTTTGTGGTGCCAATCTTACCACCACGGAAGAAGACGGAAATGTACTCGATGACTTTGCCACAGTATTTGGCAATGCAACACTTGAAAACGGTGTCTTGTGCCCTTTGGCAACAGTCAAGGCAGGTGTGCCTGTATCGACTCTCAATGACACCGTGAATGGATGGGGATTTGATGCGGCAGACGTATCGCTTGACCAACTTGGTAACCATCGTCAGGACTGTAGCTTCCCAGGAGCTTATGCTGCAGTAAGTACAGGCGTTCGAAAAGTTGCAAATGGGATGTCTGAAATAGAATCAAACAAGCCTCTTTACAGCCTTTTAGGTATGCGCATAAGCAAGATGTGGAGTGGTATCTATATACAAAACGGCAAGAAGTATATGGCTAAGTAGTAGGTTCGGCAATGATGTTAAAAAGGAAAAAAGTTGTTTTTTTGCTTTTTAAACTTATAGATTTTTTATACCTTTGCGTCTTTAATGGTATAAAGCACATTGCTAATCCAGTAAAAGCAGTGTAGTCAGAAACCTAAATAGCTAAGAAATGGAAGATCTGGAACGAGAAATATTGCTGATAGAACAAGGAAACGAGTTAGCCTTCAACAGCTTTATGAACAGATACATGGATGGGCTTTACTACCATTCATTTGGTATTTTGTATAATAAGGAGATGGCGGAGGAGATTGTCAGTGATGTGTTCTTGGAAGTTTGGAAGAACCGCAAGAAATTGTTTGAGATTGAGAATATAAAGGCATGGCTCAATACGATGACCTATCGCAAGTCCATCTCATATCTCAGAAAAGAAAAGAAGAGAAACCGTGACATCTCAATGGAAGGGCTGACACAGTTTTGCTTCCCTGTCACGGAATCACCAGCCGACCAGATTATTTCCGTGGAAGAGGTACAGGCATTGAATGATGCCATAGAGAAACTTCCTCCGAAATGTAAGCATGTGTTCTTCTTGGCAAAGATAGAAGGACTACCGTATGCACAAATAGCTGAGATGTTGGAGATATCTCTCGCTACGGTCAACTATCATATAAGTTTCGCTATGACAACATTGAAGAAAAAGTTAAAGCATGGGTAAAAAATGGAAAATCAAATAAGTAACTATCAATATGGTGACTCGTCGGAAGACCTCAAGTTGAAGGCTTTCGTAGAGCACGCTAATCCGAAAAGTATGGATACAAATGCTATCAAACAAAAGACATTCATGAATATTCGTGAAGAGGAGCAACGCAAGCGTCGTCGTTTGTGGATTGCTTTGTCAGCGGCAGCTTGCACCTTGGTGGCTGTTGTTTGTGCTGGCGTTTGGAGTATGCGAAAGGACAAGGTTGATGACTTCTTTGCCAATAACGAGAAACGAACTACCGTGGAAATGCAACACATATCTGTGCCTGTGGGAGAAAAGATGACCATCATGCTTTCTGATGGAACGAAAATCGTGGCAAATTCAAGGACGGAACTTTCTTATCCACGTACATTCCAAGGGACTGCCCAACGAGTGGTTGCTGTGAAAGGAGAGGCTTACTTGGAAGTAGCTCATGATGCAGAGCATCCGTTTATTGTTAATAGTGGTAAGTTTAAGGTAAGAGTCTTGGGTACTCGATTCAACATCTCCAACTATGATGAACGTGAAGCAAGCGTCGTGTTGGCGCAAGGCTCTGTGGAGTTGACGACCGCTAATAAGGATAAGGTGTTGATGAAACCTTCCGAGAAAGTCGACATTAATGATGGATCGTTTGTGGCAAAGACCCACGTGGACGTGCTTGACTATACCAGTTGGATGAATGGTATTATCAAATTGAATGGTGAAAGCGTTCAAGACATCGCCAAAACATTAAGCCGACATTATGGAGTTAAAATCGTATGCGACAAGACAGGTTCGACACCTCTGTATGGTAAGTTGGTGTTGCAAGATTCTGTGACGGAGGTATTGAAAACTATCAATGGTATGGTGGGAGCAAAGACAGTTTGTCGAGGCGATGAAATCCATATCATGTCGAACTAACATATTTTTGCTTTTATTGTGAAACCAAGTTCCCTTTAATGGGTAAGGGGACTATATATCATTAAAAACCTAAATGTAGTATGAAAATTAAAAAGTTTTTGCAATTTTTGCCCCTCTTGGCTCTTCTCTTGAGTGCAGGACAAGTGATGGCAAAAGAGAAAACTCACAGGTTCGTGCCTGATACAGTGACTGTGTTGAGAAATCCCCTCACAGGTTGGGCGATGTATTTGGGTAGAACCTGGGACGAGAAATTTTGGCAGACAGAAGGATATGATAATATGTCTGTGGGAGATGGTACGACCGTGAGAGTATCCGATTATGCCAATACTGCTTATATGCGTACCAGTTGGAGTTCCTTGGAACCAGAGGAAGGTAAGTATGTCTGGCTTGACAAGCAGTCTCGTTTGAACAAACTCTTCGAGAGTGTGAGAAAGAGAAATCTGCGCTTGGCTTTCCGAATCGTCATCGATAGCCGAGATCAAGGACAGAATACGCCTATTTATGTGAAGGAGGCAGGTGCCAAAGGATTTCAGGATCCTAATAATCTTAAGATTTGGTCACCATTTCCAGACGACCCTATTTTTCAGGAGAAATATGGGAAGTTCATCAAAGCATTCGCAGCATATTTTGATAATCCCGATATGGTGGACTTCATCGATGCGTACGGATTGGGTAAATGGGGCGAGTCACATGCTGTAAGGTATCAAGATTATAAAAACAAACAGCAAGTTTTCAGTTGGATAACCGACTTATATAGTCGTTCGTTTAAGAAAGTGCCACTCTTGATCAACTACCATCGTCTTGTAGGTGATACATTGAGTTGGGCTGCTCCAAATCAACACAGCAAACAGATGCTTGAGGAAGCCATCGCCAAGGGATACAGCCTTCGCCATGATGCTTTTGGGATGACTGGGTATTACATGGATTGGGAAAAGAATTTCGTAAAAGACTGGTTCTTCCGCCGTCCTATCATCTTTGAGGGTGGTTGGATTACCAAGGCCCACCACCGTTATTGGATAGATCCATGCGGCAAGTACCGCGAAGGACATTCTGAGGACGTAAGAAAAGGTGAGTATGAGATTGCAGGTGAAACACACGTCAATATGATGGATTTACGAATCAATGACGAGACTCGCTCATGGTTTGGAAAATGCTTCGACCTTGTGAAACGTTTTACTCAAGAAGGAGGCTATCGTCTTTATCCTATGGAGATAACACTCCCGGAGGATGCTTCAAAAAATGCAACGGTCAAGGTTCGACATCTGTGGAGAAACTTGGGATGGGGCTATTGTCCAACCAACATCCCTCAATGGAATCAGAAGTACAAGGTATGCTTCGCACTGAAAAACGAAAAAGGACAAATGGTGCGTAAGCACGTTGCTACCGAGACCGACCTTTCTAAATGGACCAAGGAACAGGATGGAAAGTATGTGACATCCGTCAGTCTACAGGGACTTCCTAAGGGTAAATATACTTGGTGGGTGGCTTTGGTGGATACGACTCGGAAAGACGAACCAGGTTTGGCAATGGCAGTGGATTTGTCTCTACAAGACAAGGGTTGGCTTTCTGTTGGTCATTTGAAAATTAAGTAATAACCTATAATCAACAATTAATTTATTGCGTATGAACCTAACAACTATTGTAGGAAAGACAGGCATGAACGTTAAGATGCTCTGTTTGGCAGGTATGTTGTCATTTCCTGTTGTGTCATTGCAAGCTTCTGATATTTCGTTGACGGAATATGGGGGGGCAATGGTTTTGAAAGTAGAGGACTCTACTATCAAGCAGGTATTTGATTATATTGAGAGTCATAGCAAGTATGTGTTTGCCTATGATCAGCAAGTCAAGAACTTGTTGTCTAAGAAGGTAAGCATCAACACTACTGGCAAGTCTATTAACAGTATCTTGTCTGAGGTATGTACCAAGGCGGGGCTGAAGTATCGTATCAACGACCGTCAGGTGACAATTACGGTTGGTGCTAAGGCTGCTTCTAAGCAACAGGCTAAGTTAGTGAACAAGAAAGGTTCACAGAAAATCAAGGGTGTCGTTGGTGACAATCATGATGAGCCTTTGATTGGTGCTACCGTCAAGGTAAAGGGAACCAATATCGCTACCGTGACTGACATGGATGGTAACTTTGAATTGGATGGAGTTCCTGCTGGTGCGGAATTGGTGGTTAGCTATATAGGCTTCAATGATCAAACCGTGAAAGTCAGTGGTTCCAAGGCAAACTATGACATAGAACTGCAGGAAAATTCTAATAGCTTGGACGAATTAGTGGTCATTGGTTATGGTACCGTGAAGAAAAAGGACTTGACAGGTGCTGTTGCAGCTGTTAAGGGTGACGAGTTGGTCAACAAGCGAACTACCATGCTTTCTAATGCTTTGCAGGGTACACTCTCTGGAGTTACAGTTTCTCGTAACTCTTCCGCTCCTGGTTCGGGTGCCAGCAGTATTCGTGTGCGTGGTATCACTACCATTGGTGAGTCAAGTCCGTTGGTAATAGTTGATGGTGTGGAGAGCACGCTCGACTATGTGAATGCCAACGATGTGGAAAGCATATCTGTATTAAAGGATGCTGCCGCTGCAAGTATCTATGGTTCCAAGGCTGCTGCAGGTGTTATCCTCGTGACTACCAAGCGTGGTAATGATACAGGCAAGATAGACTTGAAATATAATGCTGAGTTCGGTTGGGAAATTCGCACCAAACAACCAAGTATGGTGGGTGTGACCCGTTACTTGGAGATGAACAACGAGATGATGTACAATGACAACCCATCGGGTGGATTCTTCCAAGTATATACGGCTGATCAAACAAAAAATTGGGTAAAGTATAACCTAACAGATCCAGATAACTATCCTATCACGGACTGGCAGGGAATGATTCTCAATAGTAGCGCACCTCGTATGACTCACTCTTTGACTGTTTCTGGCGGTAATAAGGCTGTAAGGTCTGTTGCCACTTTGACTTATGATGAGGTGGATGGTCTCTATGATGGTCGTGGGTTCCAACGTTATATGTTCCGTTCTAATAATGATTTCAATATCAATAAAAAATTGAGTGCAGCCTTGGATGTGAGCATTCGTCATGCCAAGAGTCGTAATCAGATTTACGATCCATTTAGCACCATGCGTTTGATGCCTGCTATTTATCCGGCAGTTTGGAGTGACGGTCGCATAGCTTCAGGTAAGAGTGGTTCTAACCCATACGGGTTGTTGAAGAACGGAGGTAGTACAGTTTCTCATAGTACTCAGTTGTCAGGCAAGGCATCCTTGACCTTTAAGCCGATTAGTGGATTAAGCCTTTCTGCAGTCATTTCTCCTTTTATTAATTATCAGAAGAGCAAACAGTTTAAGTTGGCTTGTTGGTACACTTTGCAAGACGATCCTGATGTTATAGGAGGCTACTTGGATGCAGGCTCTCTCTATTCTACCAATAAATTGACGGAAGGGCGCAATGACAATTGGCATGTGACCAGTCAGTTGCTTGCCAACTATATGCGTACTTTTGGGAAGCATGATCTTACGGTGATGGCAGGTTTTGAGAATTATTATATGAAGTCAGAATCTCTTTCTGCTGCCCGTGACCAATATGAGTTAACCGACTATCCTTATTTGAATATCGGTTCAGAGGATTTCCAGACTAATAGTGGCACTGGCTCTGAGTATACCTCCAACTCTTTCTTCGGTCGTTTGCTTTACTCATACGCTAACCGTTACCTCTTCCAGGCTAATGTGCGTCGTGATGGTAGCTCTCGTTTTGCCAAGAATTATCGTTGGGGAACCTTCCCTTCATTCTCTGCTGGTTGGGTAGTGTCGGAAGAACCATTCATGCAGAAGGCAAAGTTGCCTTGGCTCTCTTACTTGAAACTCCGTGCTTCTTGGGGTAAGTTGGGTAATGAGCGCATTGGTAGTAACTACTTTCCATACATCGCCTTGATGTCATTCGGTAGTACCTTATTCTATATGGCAGACGGTAGCGTAGTCTCAGGCTCAACTGCTCGTCCTGCGGTATTGGCTGTAGAGGACATTACTTGGGAAACAACAACAAGTACCGACTTGGGCTTCGATGCCAACTTTTTGAACAATCGCTTGCATGTCAATTTCGACTACTATTGGAAGAAGACTACAGATATGTTGCTTGCCATCCAGATACCTTATACAATGGGTTACAATAGCCCAAACACCAATGCTGGTAAAATGTCAACTCATGGTTACGATATCGACGTAAGCTGGCAAGACCACATCGGTGACTTTAAGTATGGTATCAGTGTCAATTTCTCAGACTATTTATCTAAGATAGATTACTTGAACAACTCGGACATTATCTCTGGTGGTAAGGTAAAGCGTGCAGGAGTATTATTTGACGAATACTATGGTTACATCTGCGATGGTATCTATCAGACACAGGAAGAAGTCAACAACTCGGCAAGAACAAGTAGTACCGTGACAGTTGGTGACTTGAAATATCGTGACATCAGTGGCCCTGACGGTGTGCCAGACGGCAAAATTTCCCCAGAATACGACCGTATACCTTTAGGTAACTCATTGCCACGTTTCCAATATGGAGGTAACCTGAATGCAGCATGGAAGGGTATCGATTTGAGCATCGCTTTCCAAGGTATTGGCAAGCAGAATTCTTATCTTTCATCTGCTATGGTACAGCCATTCCGTAACAATTACGGTAATGTGCCAGCCATCATCGAGGGTAAGTATTGGAGTCCTTTCAACACTGATGAGGAGAATGCAAATGCCAAGTATCCACGTATTTCTAATGTGTCAAAGGATAATAACTATGCAACTTCCAGCTATTGGCTTTTCAATGGTCGTTATTTCCGTCTGAAGAATGTGACTTTGGGCTATACGCTTCCAAAGGCTTGGACTAAGCAAGTTGGTATTGATCGTACGCGTCTCTATGTCAGTGGTTCGGATTTGTTCTGTATCAGTAACTTCCCTAAGGGATGGGATCCAGAAATGGGAACAAGTGCATATCCTATTACAACTTCGTTGATTGTAGGTGTTCAAGTTAATTTCTAAAAGATTACGAATATGAAAGTAAAGATATTTTTGGCAGGTTTGAGCTTGGCGTTGGCCTCTTGTGAGAGTATGGACTTGGTGCCTAAGTCTCAAGGAAACACAGCTTCTTGGTACACAAATGAGACCGAGTTGTCTTTGGCAGCTAATGAGTTTTATATCTTGGGTTATTGGCAGGAACCTTTGTCCTCTTCTGAGCAGTGGTGTGACAATACAACCTATCGTCTTCAAAACCGTAACCCTGGTAGTGGTGGCACTATCCTCGATGGAACGATGAATGGTCAGCAATGGGAGGTATATGCCCTTTGGGAGCAGAGCTATAAGTTGATTGCTCGTGCCAACACCATGTTGGAGAACATCCATAAGGCGGAAGGAAAAGTTGCACAATCCGTGATTGACCGTTATATTGGCGAGGCTTGTTTTGCACGTGCTTGCAAGTATGCTGACTTGATTTTCTTCTATGGTGACGTACCTTATTTGGAGAACACCGAGACAATCACGGAGGCAGAACAACAAGGTCGTCGCCCAAAAAGTGAATTAATACCTTTGGTATATGCCGACTTTGACAAGGCTATCGAGGGACTTCCTGTTTCTTATGGAGCAAGCGACCCTGTTCACTTCACCAAGGGTGCGGCAATGGCGATGAAGGCTCGTTTTGCTCTCTATATGGGTGATTATGAGATGGCAGCCAAGGAGGCGAAGTCTTGTATGGACTTAGGTATCTATTCTTTGGAGCCAGACTATGCTAAGTTGTTCAAGCAGAGTACCAAGACCAATCCTGAGAAGGTATTTGTGTTGCCTCGTTCTATCGAAAACGAAGTGGTTTTGGATTCATGGATTGTTAAGAATGGCCTTCCACGTAATGCTGGTGGATATGGCTCTTACAACCCATCCTGGGACTTGTTGGCATCTTACCTTTGTACAGACGGCCTTCCAATCGACGAGTCTCCACTCTTCGATCCACACGATCCTTTCAAAAATCGTGACCCTCGTTGCTGCATGACCATCGTGCCTTTTAATACTGAGCACTGCGGCTTTGAATATGATCCAAACCCAACGGCATTGCAGGTTATGAACTATACGACTGGCAAGATGCAGGCTAATAATGACAACCGTGCTGTCAACCAATACTCATCTTATACAGGTCTTCTTTGGAAGAAGGGCATTGATGCTTCTTGGTTGGAGAATGGTATGAAGGTAGAACAGGATTATATTGTTATGCGCTATGCTGACGTACTTCTTATGTATGCCGAGGCAAAAATTGAGCAGAATCAAATCGACGAATCTGTAGTAAAGGCTATCAATATGGTACGCGCTCGTGCATATGGGGTGGATGTTGCAGAGACTTCTGCTTATCCTGCTGTGCAGATGGGTAGTCAAGATGAGATGCGAAAGGCTGTTCGCATCGAGCGTCGTATGGAGTTTGCTATGGAAAACTCTCGTTTGCAGGACTTGATGAGATGGAAGTTGGCTTCCACAGCTCTTAATGGCTATAACTACATTATGTTGCAACCTGCTGAATTGAAAAGTAATGTGGTCGAGAAAGGTCTTTGGTTCTGGGGTATGACACCACAGATTGACGAGAATGGTTTTGCTGATTTCTCAGCTCTCTTCAACGCTGGTTATTGTACAACAGGTGCCAAACGTACCTTCCCAGACAGAGAGTACCTTTGGCCAATTCCTACACATGACATGGAGTTGTGTCCTAACCTTACTAACAACCCTGGCTACTAAGTCGGGGGTGTTATCCAAACCTAAGCATACATTGTGTAATAGATTTAATTGCGTATTTACAGATGAGAACAAAGAATATAAATAAAGCAATCGTTTGGCTGTTGGTATCTTCTATGAGTTTGCTCTCTATGTCTTGTAATGACGATATTGACAATTCTTATTCAAGAAACCAGTCTGTGATAGAACTTCAGCCATCTGGCGATTATATCAAGTTGGATGAGAACAATCCAGATGCTACGGCATTGACTTTGGATTGGACCACAGCCCATAATTATGGTGACGATTATATCACAACCTATAAATATGAGATGCGTGTGAGTGGTAGTACTGCCGATGAAATCACGGAGTATGAGGATGATGGGCATTTTTCTCGTACCTTTACCAACAAGCAATTGCAAGACCTCTTGGTAGAGCACTTCGGGCAACTTACAAGTACAACCCGTGAGGTTCAGTTTACTATGACAGCCTCTTTCGAGGGACCTCGTTTGATGATTCCTGACATTGCCACTGCCAAAGTGAGAGTAAAGACCTATGGTCCAAAGCAGTTTAGCGCAGACGAACTCTTTATGGGTGGTACGGCTGTTGGTGACGAGGACGTGAAGTTGGAAGGCAACGACGATGGCACCATCTATACTTATACTGGAAGGTTAAGTGCAGGTAAGATTAACTTCCCTGTTCACTTCGGGGATGAGGAAAATGCTATCGGTCCATCAGAAGCGGATGCATCCATTACCTTGGGTGATATGCCAGCTGTCATTACAGACCGTGCCGAGGCTAACAGTTGGATTATTCCTGAGGCTGACACATATCGTGTAACCATCAACATAATCAACCAAACGGTCAAGATTGTTGCGGCTGGTGCTGTTGTTGAGGCTGACCAAATCTTCTTGGCAGGTTCTGCTGTGGGTAGCAAACAGATAGAATTAGGACAGACCTTGGAGAACGAGAATCTCTATGCTTGGCGTGGAGAACTCTCAGCGGGTAACCTCTATATCCCATTGACATTTGAGGGTGAACAGGCGATGTCGGCAGTACCTTTGCAGTCAGGTAGTCATGACATCAATGATGGTCAAAGCTCATCATTTGCCTTGGTTGCGACTAATACAGCAGAGACCTCACGCTACTGGACAATCCCTGTGGCAGGAACCTATCGTATTGTATTGAACAAGGAAGAAAAGACCATTACTATTTACTCTGCAGAAAAGGACTTAAAGTCTAAGAGTGTTTCTTGGAATAATACTACCTTGGGTATCAATCCTTATACAACTGTGATAGAAAAGTTGTATATGTATGGTACATTCAATGCCTATGAGCATGACCCTGGGGTCTTTACAGGCTATCAAGATAAATATTGTTTGCGCCAAAGTGTAGCAGACCCATGTGTATTCGTATATAAGGGTGATGAATTGCCACGCAAGTCTGGCAATGATGGAATGAATGTCATTCAGGCTACGGTCAACTTTAAGGTGGATAATATGAACAACAACGTTTATGCTTTCGGCTCTACTGCTGATGCTGTACGTGGAAAGTATAATGGTTACACCACTGCCGTATTAGGTAAGGAAGATAAAATAGTAGCCGGTCAAGGTAATAATCGTTATGCGTTCTTCATCATTCCAGAGGGCTGTAACTTCGTAGTTGTCAATATTGAGAAGAATACAGTATTGTTTGATAAGCGATAATCAATAACAAAAGACAATCATGCAAATGAAAAATTATATTGGTAAAGCAAAGATGGCAGTCCTTTCATTGGGACTCATCGCATCCTCTCTCGTTGTCGGAACTTCATGTTCCGATAACGACGAGGTAACAACAGGATATAACTGGAATATCTCTGGCAATAAAGTTGTTGAAATTAAGCCAGAACGTAGTAAGTTCCTTCGCAATCCATTGCAAGGTTGGAATATCTATACGGGTATCGGTGATGGACTGATCGACAATTTCTGGGATGTATATGATAACTTCGAGTCTTCTGTGGGCAAAATCAAGGTGTCAGACTATGGTACGACCCTTTACATTCGTGGCGCATGGAGTGACTTTAACCCAGAAGAAGGTGTCTATATTTGGCAAGAAGGTGTGGACACTAAGCCTGCAAGACGTTTCCGTATGTTGGTGGAAGGTGCTAAGGTACGTGACTTGAAGTTGGCGTTTACTTTCGTAGTGGATAGCCGTGACAAGCATTACAATTTTACTCCAAACTACGTGAAGGAGGCAGGGTGCGAGGGTTATGTGACACGTACTGGTAGTGTGGACGTTTGGTCTCCTTATCCTGACGACCCAATCTTTCAAGAAAAGTATGCTAAGTTTCTGAAAGACTTCGCAGCCAAGTACAATGATCCAGATGTAACCAACTACGTCAGTGGTTTTGGTTTGGGCATGTGGGGTGAGACCCATACCTTGAAGTACAAGGCTGTGGATGCAGAAACAGATTCTAATAAGAAAAAAGAGGTAGAACGAGAGGTGAAGTATAAGGTCTTTGAGTGGATTACTGACTTGATGTCCCAGACCTTCACCAAGGTTCCAATCTTCATCAATTATCATCGTTGCCTCTTGAGTAGCAGTAGTTTTGATGGAGCAAGTCTTACTGATGCTGCAGACTTGATAGACCGAGCTGTGAAGAAAGGCTTTAGCCTTCGTCATGATGCTTTCGGAATGAAGCAGTATTATAAGGATTGGGAGCGTGGCATCGCAACTTCTTACCGTTATACTTGTCCTTTTATTATGGAAGGCGGTTGGGTGGAGTCATCTCATGGAAACTCTATCAAGGGTGATGGTTATGCTAACTTTGCCGAGGTAAGAAAAGGAGAGTTTGACGAGGCAAAAGGAGCCAATGTCAACATGATGGATTTTCGCTATAGCAACAATCCTATGACAGGCGAGACTCATTCATGGTTTAATTCTGCCTACAACTTGGTTGAGAACTTCATTGCGGATGGTGGCTATCGTCTCTATCCTGACAAAATCTCTGTTCCAGAAAATGCTTCCGTAGATGGAAAGGTAACCTTGACTCACCGCTGGTCAAATCTTGGTTGGGGGTATTGTCCTACCAATCTTCCACAATGGAACCAGAAATTCAAGGTGGCATTTGCTTTGTTGGACAAGAGTAATGAGAAGCCTGTCCAAATCTTTGTCGATCCAGAGCCAAAACTCTCCGATTGGGTGAAGGATAAGCCACATACCTACAATACCAATCTTACTTTGTCTGGTGTAACTCCTGGACAGTATGTGTGGGCAGTAGGTATAGTAGATACTACCAAGGATAATAGCATAGGTATCTATATCTCAGCACGTGATGAATATCAGACTGCTGATGGATGGGTGAAACTCTCAGATGTAACAATTAAGTAATGAAAAAATATATATGTGCAAGAAATTCGTCTTAGCGCTTATTGCGATATTCAGCACCCTTATGGTAGATGCTTCGGAAATCCTCGTGGAAACCGAAAGCTTCCACCACAAGGGTGGATGGGTGATAGACCAACAGTTCATGGACCAGATGGGTTCTACTTATATTATGGCGCATGGTATGGGAATCCCGGTGGAAGATGCAACAACTACCATCAACGTAGACAAGGGAGGAGCTTATTATATATATGTAAGGACTTACAATTGGACAGCTCCTTGGAGCGAGAAACCGGGGCCAGGACGCTTCTCACTTTCCATAAATGGCAAGCGATTGGCAAAGGTCTTGGGAACGGAAGGCAAATATTGGCAATGGCAGATGGCAGGCAAGATGAATCTCAAGGCAGGTAAGACAACCTTGTCACTTCATGATTTAACGGGCTTTGATGGTCGTTGTGATGCAATATATCTGACAACTGATGCCATGCAATCCCCTTTGTCTTTTGATACGGAAAGAACACAGCAACTCCGTGACCGTGTGAATCCAATGGTTATAGGCAAGCGTGAGAAGTTTGACTTCGTGGTTATCGGCGGAGGTGTCGCTGGTATGTGTGCCGCTGTGTCTGCAGCTCGATTGGGGTGTAAAGTAGCCTTAGTCAACGACCGCCCAGTCTTGGGCGGTAATAACTCTTCAGAGGTTCGAGTCCACTTGGGGGGAATCATTGAAATGGAACCAAATAAGGGTTTAGGAAGAATGATTCGTGAATTTGGACATTCTCGTGGAGGTAATGCTCAATCTGGTGACTTCTATGAGGATGCTAAGAAGGATTCTTTTATTTTGGCAGAGAAGAATATCACTTTATATCCTTCTTATCGTGCTGTTGAGGTAAAGAAGCAAGGCAACAAGATTCTGTCTGTGCTGATTCGTCAGATAGAAACTTCCGAAAAAATTCTGTTAGAATCTTCGACCTTTAGTGACTGTACAGGCGATGGAACTATTGGTTACCTCGCAGGTGCTGATTGGCATATGGGTAGGGAGGCACGAGACGAATACTACGAGTCATTGGCTCCGCAAACGCCAGATTCAATCGTTATGGGTTCTTCTGTTCAGTGGTATTCGCAGGATATGAAGCGTAAGACTTCCTTTCCTGACTTTTGCTATGGTGTTCGCTTTGATGAAACCAATAAGGAACCTGTGATGAAAGGAGAGTGGACCTGGGAAACAGGTATGAACAGAAATCAGATAACTGAAGCTGAACGCATCAGGGACTATGGCTTGTTGGTTATCTATTCTAACTGGAGTTTCTTGAAAAATAGGTCCTCAGAAAAGAAAAAGTATCAAAACCGTTCTTTGGCTTGGGTAGGCTATATCGCAGGAAAGCGTGAGTCTCGCCGTCTCTTGGGTGATTATGTCCTTTCGGAGGAAGATATTAATAAGAACGTTTTGCATGAGGACGCTTCGTTTACGACAACCTGGAGCATAGACCTTCATTTTGCAGATAGTGTCAATAATAGCCGATTCCCTGGCAATGCATTCAAGACTCGCACAGTACATAGGTGGATACATCCATACGCAGTACCTTTCCGTTGCCTTTATTCTCGCAATATAGACAACCTCTTGATGGCAGGTCGCAATATCAGTTGCACCCATGTAGCATTGGGTTCGGTGAGAGTGATGCGAACCACAGGCATGATGGGAGAGGTCGTAGGAATGGCTGCAGGTTTGTGCCATAAGTATGGTGTCACCCCAAGAGAAGTGTATCGCAATCATTTAGTGGAATTGAAAAGACTGATGCAAAAGGGACTTGGAAGAGAAAATGTTCCTGACAACCAGCACTTCAACGAGCCCAACAAACTGTTGGAGCAACCACGTGCATTTATGAACAAATAAGAAAAGTAAGATGAAAAAGCAGCTTTTGATATTAGTAACATTGTTGATGGCATGGCATTCCGCAAAAGCTGTGCAAACTTGTTATGCCATCTTGCAGAACGATACGCTCCGTATAGGAAACTCCTGTGTGGAACGTGCGTTCTGTTGGAACAAGGGCGCATTGAAAACATTGTCATTGACGGACAAGGCGGCAGGAACAGTCTTGTATGCTCGTGGTGAGCGACCAGACTTTGCCATCATGCAAGGTGAGGTGAAGGATGGAAATATGACTTCTCGTTGTGTATCATCCAACGGTGTCCATCCTTGTTATTTGGAAGTCTGTGTGAACTACATGCAAGGAAGTTTGGCCATTAAGCGTATTTTCCGTGTTTATGAGAATACGGCTGCTATCGCATGTGATACCTATCTGAAAGGGAGTATGAAGAATGTTAACGATGGAGGAAACATATTGAATGCAGACAGAAAGAATATAGAGTCAGCGAGTGATATGGCTACCGAACTGAAAACTCCAACTTTGGATAGACTGCAATTAACAGGCATGCATTGGCAGGCCAAGGCGATAGAGTTTGTGGACTATACAGACTGGAATGATAACTTGGTTTTTGAGCGGAATTTTATCCCTTATCGTAAGAATAATTATAGGGGAAATCTCTTGTTTGCCAAGGATCAGGTGACAGGAAAAGGTTTTTTCTTCTTGAAAGAGGCACCTTCCTCAAGCACTCAATTACATTATAAAAGTGCCGATTTTATTACGGATTTCAATGACTTTATGGTCGTGGGTTCGGGAGTGGCGGCATCCGATATATCGGAGAAGACTTGGACACGTCTCTATGGTTGTGTGTTGGGTGTGTTTGAGGGTGGAGAGAGAGAGGCATTGACAGTGCTCCGCACTTATCAGAAACAGTTGAGAAAAGAGAAGACTACAAATGATGAGATGATTATGCTCAACACTTGGGGCGATAGAAGTCAGGATGCTAAGATTAATGAAAAGTTCTGTCTCCAGGAATTGGACCGTGCCGCTCAGTTGGGTATCACGGTATTCCAGTTGGATGATGGATGGCAGAGTGGTAAGAGTCCTAACTCCAAGTTCAAGGGTGGCTCTTTCAAGGATATATGGAAGGATAATACTTATTGGACTCCAAATCCAGAGAAATTTCCACATGGACTGAAGAAGATTGTCGACAAGGGGAAAAAGTTGGGAATCCGTATTGGTTTGTGGTTCAATCCAAGCATACAGGATGATTTCGCCGATTGGGAGAAAGATGCCCAGGTAATCATCTCACTGTATAAGAAATATGGTATAGAATGTTTCAAGATAGATGGCTTGCAGATTCCAACCAAAAGGGCAGAGGAGAACTTGCATAGTCTTTTTGATAAAGTGGGCGAGGAAACCGAACATCATGTTATCTTCAATTTGGATGCAACCGCAGGAAGAAGAGGTGGCTATCATTCCATGAACGAGTATGGCAATATCTTCTTGGAGAACCGTTACACGGATTGGGGGAATTATTATCCTTACCGTACCTTGCGGAATCTTTGGCAGTTGTCTCGCTATGTACCAGCGGAGAAATTGCAAGTGGAGTTCCTTAATAAGTGGCGTAACGAGGATAAGTATGATGCCAATGACCCATTTGCGCCAAGCAAATATAATTTTGGCTATCTCTTTGCCATCGCAGCGGCAGCTCAACCTTTGGCTTGGATGGAGGCTGCCAACCTGCCGCAAGAGGCTTTTGAGGTGGCTCCTTTGATAGAAAGCTATAAGAAGATACAACATGAATTCCATTCTGGTGTTATCCTTCCGATAGGAGAGGAACCTTCGGGACGCTCTTGGACAGGTTTCCAATCTATAGTACTGCAAGATAAGGGATATTTCATTGTTTATCGAGAGGACAATAACCGACGGAATGCTTGTTTGAAGACTTGGCTTTCTCCTGGTACTCAGGTACGGATGCAGAAGATAGTTGGTGATGGAGAAACCTTCTTGGCAGTAGTGGACGAGGATGGTCGCATAGCTTTCACCTTACCTAATAAAAACCAATTTACAATTTACCAATATACGATACTGAAATGAAAAAGATTGTGGTAGTTTTGCTCTTGCTCATGGCACTTTGTGAGGGAGCAATGGCAGCTAATACATATATAGCAAACGTTTCTGGCAGAAATTATGAGTTTCTGAATGGAAAATGGAATGCCATCGTGGATCTCTATGAACGTGGAGAGGACTCTAAGTTGTATTTGAACCAGAAGCCAAAGGGGAAGACCGATTTCTATGAGTATTCCTTTGACGGTGGTCTGCGTCTTAATGTGCCTGGTGACTGGAATTCCCAAATGCCAGAACTCAAGTATTATGAAGGGTCGGTGTGGTATGCTCGGCATTTTCAATCAGATGTGAATGATGGCCAGCGTCGTTTCCTGTATTTCGCAGGTATCAGCTATCGATGCAAGATTTACTTGAATGGCAAAAAGGTCGGGGAGCATGAAGGCTCTTTTACTCCGTTTCAGATAGAGGTGACGAATGCCTTGAAGCAAGGTGACAATACACTTATTGTGGAAGTGAACAACCGCCGTCAGAAATCTGCCATCCCAGCTTTGTCTTTTGATTGGTGGAACTATGGAGGAATTACTCGTGATGTAATGTTGGTGACAATGCCACAACAATATATTGGTGATTACTTTATTCAGTTGGACAAGCATCGCTCTGACTTGATTTGTGTGAGCGTATCCTTATCGGAGGCAATTGCCAATGAGAACGTAACAGTTGAGATTCCTGAACTGCGACAAGTGTTACGCTTGAAAACAGATGTCGATGGTGTGGCGAAGGGAACTATTAAAACCAATAAGATTCAGCGTTGGAATCCAGAAACACCTAAGCTGTATCAAGTGAACATCCGCACAGCTTTTGACCAAGTGTCGGAGCAGATAGGCTTCCGTAATATAGAGGTGAAAGGTACGAAAGTTTGCCTCAATGGCAAATCTGTATTCTTGCGGAGCATCTCTTTTCATGAGGAGATTCCACAACGAGTAGGACGCGCTTGTACTGAGGCAGATGCTGAGATGCTATTGTCAGAGGCTAAGGCATTGGGTGTGAATATGGTACGCTTGGCTCACTATCAACAGAATGAGTATATTGTTCGCAAGGCGGAGAAAATGGGCATCATGTTGTGGCAGGAAATCCCTGTATGGCAAGCCATCGACTTTTCCAATCGAGAAACTTTGGAGAAAGCAAAAGGTATGTTGCAGGAAACCATCATGCGTGACAAAAACCGATGTGCTGATTGTTTCTGGGGCATAGCCAATGAGACACGTCCCTCCGAGGCTCGCAATGCTTTTTTGAGCGAGCTGTTGCAAGCAGGAAAGAACTTAGATACGACTCGCTTGTTTGTGGCAGCTTTTGACAATGTATATTTCAAGGAAAACTCCAAAATGTTTGAAATGGAGGATTCTTTTGTGGATAAGTTGGACATGATAGGGGTCAATAAGTATATGGGCTGGTATGCCCCGTGGCCTTTGGAACCAGCAAAATGCCTTTGGAAGGTGGCTACCAACAAACCGTTGATTATCTCAGAATTTGGTGGTGAAGCTTTGTTTGGGCAGCATGGTGACGAGACCGTGGCTTCCTCTTGGAGTGAGGAGTGCCAAGCCAAACTCTACCATGACAACTTGCGGATGTTTGAGAATATCCCTAACTTGGTGGGCGTATCCCCTTGGGTGCTCTTCGATTTCCGTTCTCCATTCCGTTTCCATCCTACTAATCAAGATGGCTGGAATAGAAAGGGATTGGTTTCTGATCAAGGTCAGCGCAAGAAGGCATGGTATATCATGCACGATTACTACGAGAAGAAAAGAGTAGAATATAGTAACACTAAATAATAAAGTCTATGAGAATGCAAATAAAAACCGTCTTGTTACTACTGTCTGTTTCCTTGGTTGAACCTATGGTGGCAGCAGGGAAACAGACGACAAAGATTGTGTATAAGAACCCAAAGGCTCCGCTTGAAAGTAGGGTGGAAGATCTACTGTCAAGAATGACGTTGAAGGAGAAAGTCTTGCAGTTGAATCAATACACCTTGGGTACCAATAATATAGAGAACAATAAAGGCATCGAGGTTAAGAACATCCCTGCCGAAATAGGCTCTTTGATTTACTTCGGAACAGACCCAGACCTACGAAACCGTATGCAGCATCATGCGGTGGAAGATTCACGCTTGGGTATTCCTATATTGTTTGGATATGATGCTATTCATGGCTTCCGTACCGTGATGCCAATACCTTTGGCACAAGCTTGTAGCTGGAATCCTAAATTGGTGGAGAAAGGTTGTGCCGTGTCAGCCCAAGAATGTAGAATGAGTGGTATTGATTGGACTTTTTCTCCGATGATAGATGTAAGCCGAGACCCCCGATGGGGACGTGTTGCGGAGAGCTATGGCGAGGATCCATACGCCAATGGCGTGTTCGCCCAAGCTGCGGTTAGGGGGTACCAAGGAAAAAGTTTGTCGGGTGAGGAGTCCGTTGCTGCTTGCTTGAAACATTATGTAGGCTATGGTGCCTCAGAGGCAGGCCGTGATTATGTCTATACCGAGATTTCTCGCCAAACGCTTTGGGATACTTATCTTCCTCCATACGAGATGGGTGTAAAGGCTGGTGCGGCAACCATTATGAGTAGTTTTAATGACATCAGTGGAACCCCAGGTTCTGCCAATCGTTATACTTTGACAGAAATACTCCGTAATAAATGGAACTTCTCTGGCATGGTTGTGTCTGATTGGGCAGCTATCCTGCAGTTGCAAAGCCAAGGGCTGGCTAAGGATTTGAAGACTGCTGGTGAGTTGGCGTTGAACGCGGGTCTTGACATGGATATGATGTCCCATTCATATGATGTTTATTTGGAGGAATTGGTGAATGAGGGAAAGGTTGATATGGAGACAGTCGATGAGGCTGTCAGGAGGGTGTTGCGAGTAAAGTTCCTGTTGGGACTTTTTGAACGTCCTTACACTCCTTTTTCCAAGCCGACTTCCCGTTTCTTGCGACCACTGAGTATGCAAGTCGCTTCGGAGTTGACCTCGGAGTCGATGGTGTTGTTGAAAAACAGTGGCATCTTGCCATTAAAGGGTGTGAAGAAGATTGCTGTGATGGGGCCGATGGCTGACGCAGACCATGAATTACTCGGCTGCTGGTGGGGACATGGAGAAAACCAAGACATTCAAAAGTTGATAGATGGCATCCGTAAAGAATATGCAGGCAAGGCTGAGGTTCGATTTACGCAAGGCTGTGCTTTTGACGGCGAGGACGAGAGTGGTTTTAAACAAGCCGAGGATTTGGCGAAATGGGCTGATGTTGTAATCATGTGTATGGGTGAGAAAGGCAGTTGGAGTGGTGAGAACAATTCACACGCCGACATCTCTTTGCCAATGATACAAAGACGACTGATGCAAACGGTAAAGCAAGCTGGTGGTAAGATTGTCTTGGCTTTATCAAGTGGTCGCCCTGTCATCTTGGGAGAAACAGTAGAACTATCTGATGCCATTTTGGAAATTTGGCATCCTGGCATTACTGCAGGTGATGCTGTGGCAGGCATCCTTTCTGGACGTTATAATCCTTCTGGGCGTTTGGCAATGACTTTCCCTTATGTGCAAGGACAGATACCTATTTATTATAATCGCAGAAATAGTGCCCGTCGTCACCAAGGTTTCTATAAGGATATGACGAGCGAACCTCTTTATCCTTTTGGCTATGGACTGAGTTATTCTCATTTCTTATACGGAGAGCCCAAGGCTGACAAGTTGCAAGTAGCTAAAAATGGTAAGTTAACTGTGACAGTTCCTGTTACCAATGATGGTGATTATGATGGGAAAGAAACGGTGTTTTGGTATGTCTCTGACCCTTATTGCAAGATAACTCGTCCTAATAAGGAACTGAAGTTCTTTGAGAAGAAACTCATCAAGAAAGGAGAGACGGAAGTTTTTACATTTGATGTGGACGTGGAGCGAGACTTTGGTTTTGTAGATGCTGATGGGCATCGTTTCGTCGAGGAGGGTGAGGTCTATCTTGTTGTTGGGGACAAAAAGTTGAAAATAAATATTGAGTAGTTGCTTATGAATAGGTACATCGTCCTCGCTATCATGGCGAGTATTTTCTGTCTTTCAACTTTCGCCCAACGCCAGGAACAGGTGTTGGGTGAAGAATGGAAGTTTGTGCGTGGTGAGCACAATATGGCAGAGCAAGTAAACTATGATGATTCTGAATGGGAGAAGGTCTCTGTTCCGCATGATTATGCCATCTTGGGTCCTTTTGATAGAGCAAATGACATACAGGATGTCATGAATGTCCAAAACAAGGAGACCCAGATTAATCGGAAGACTGGACGTACAGGCGGGCTTCCTTACTATGGACAGGCTTGGTATCGTCGTCATTTTCAAACGAAAGGTGGCAAACATTGTCGGTTGTATTTTGATGGTGCGATGAGTGAGGCTACAGTGTTTGTTAATGGCAAGAAAGTAGCTTTCCAACCTAATGGTTATGCAGCATTTTATGTAGATATAACCCCATTTCTTGATCAGAGAGGCAAGGACAATGTCTTGGCTGTAAAATTGGATGCGAAGGCTCATTCTTCGAGATGGTATCCTGGTGCAGGCTTGTTCCGAGAGGTAAAGCTTGTTGAGACGGCTGATGCCTACCTTGCTGAGTGGGACACGAAGGTCATTACATTGTTGAAGAAAGGGAGAGAGGCTGAGGTCAGCTTGAATATCGCTATCCAAGGTAAACAAACTTCAGGGTTGCGAGTCAAGGTGGAACTCATGGATTGCTTGGATAGGCAGATTGCTGTGCAAGAACAAAGGATAAAGTCTCATGATAAGTCAGGCTTGATAAGAAGTTATCAACGGCTAAGGCTGCATTCCCCTCAGTTGTGGACTCCGGAGACCCCTAACTTATACCGATTGCGTTTATCTCTCTATCGTGGCTCTCGTCAGATTGATTGTCTGGAGACGAAGGTGGGAATCCGCACGGTGGATTTCATATCAGAAAAGGGCTTTTTCCTCAATGGGGAACGTCGTCAGATACAAGGTGTTTGCATCCATCATGATTTAGGAGCTTATGGTACGGCTATCAACGAGGCAGTGTTGCGCTATCGCTTGAAGCTGTTAAAGAATATGGGTTGCAATGCCATCCGTACTTCTCACAACTTGCCATCTTCCCTTTTGGCGAATCTATGTGATGAGATGGGATTGATGTTGATGGTGGAGCCTTTTGACGAATGGAACACTCCGAAATGTGAGAATGGCTTCCATCGTTACTTCGCTGATTATAGCGAGCGAATGGTGAGGGACATGGTACGCCATTTTCGTAACCATCCTTCTGTTATCCTGTGGGGAATAGGTAATGAGGTGCCTAACCAACGTGATGTCGATGGATGGAAACTCGTTGAGCGATTGCAGAAATATTGTCATGAGGAAGATTCTACTCGCCAGGTAACGGTCTGCATGGACCAGATACCTTGTGTGCTTGCTAATGGATTTGCCAAGGACGTAGATATCCCTGGCATCAATTATAATACTTGGAACTATGCTAAGGCGAAGAATGTTTGGAGACAAGGAATAATTCTTGGGTCAGAGACAGCCTCTACGGTCAGCTCACGTGGTGTTTATAAGTTTCCTCTTCGTTTGCGTGCGATGGCGATGTATGAAGATCATCAGTCCTCTGGCTATGATGTCGAGTATTGTAGCTGGAGCAATACTCCTGATGTTGATTTTGCCTTGGCGGAGAATAATCCTTGGTACTTGGGGCAGTTCGTTTGGACAGGTTTTGATTACTTGGGTGAGCCTACGCCATATAATAATGATAGTTGGCCGAGCCATAGTTCTGTCTTTGGCATCATCGACTTGGCAAATATTCCAAAGGATAGGTACTATCTTTATCGTAGCCAATGGAACAACCAAAAGCATACGTTGCATCTCCTTCCTCATTGGACATGGCATGGAAGAGAGGGTGAGGTTACACCAGTCATGGTTTATACTGATTATCCTGAGGCGGAATTGTTCCTAAATGGCAAGAGTTTGGGAAGGCAGAGAAAATTGTCTTTGGCAGAGGTTGGAAATTTAAAGAATGATAGCTTGGCACTTCTCCGTCATTATCGATTGATATGGGACTCTGTGAGATATGAACCAGGTAAGTTGGTTGCGGTGGCATATGATTCAGAGGGCCATGCTGTGATGAAGGACTCTGTCTGTACAGCAGGAGCACCTTACCGTTTGGTAGCAACTGTGGACAAGAAAATACTCAAAAATAATGGCGACGACATAGCCTTTGTGCGAGTGGATGTTGTGGACAAGGATGGAAATCTATGTGTAGACAGTAACCAGATGATACATTTCAAGGTGACAGGAAATGGACAATTTGTTGCCTCTGCTAATGGTGATCCTACAGACTTGCATCTTTATCATCTGCCAAACATGCCAGTTTTTAAGGGACAGTTGATGGCTATGGTAAAAGGAACGAAGCAAGTGGGTGTCTTGCAGTTTGAAGCCTTTGCCGAAGGACTGCAAACATGTAAGATAAGTTTAACCGTAAAATAAAGATAAAATGGAAATACAGAAAAACAAAACATGGAAGTTGGTAAGACGCGGTGCTTTCTTGTTGATGGCTTGCCTTGTTTGTTCCAACTCCTTGGCGCAGATTGTGGATGATGCAGCTGTCAAGAGAGCAAAAAACTTGGTGTCCCAAATGACTCTCAAGGAAAAAATAGACTATCTTTCGGGTGAAACCTCGTTCTCTCTGCGAGCTATTCCAAGGTTGGGTATTCCACGCATATTGTTGGCTGATGGACCTTGTGGTATTCGCAACCATGCAGAGCATAGTACCTTGTATCCTTGTGGAATGTTGACGGCGGCGACATGGAATCGCAATATCGCCCACTTGTTGGGTGAAGGCTTAGGAGATGATGCTCGTGCCCGTGGTGTGGGGATTTTGTTGGGACCGGGTGTAAACATCTATCGCTCTCCTTTGTGTGGTCGTAACTATGAGTATATGGGAGAAGATCCATTCTTGACCTCTGAGATTGCAAGCCAGTATATCCAAGGTGTGCAGAGCAAGGGGGTTATGGCAACGGTTAAGCATTTTTGTGGAAATAATCAGGAATGGAGTCGTCATCATGTGAGCTCGGATATAGATGAGAGGACTCTTCGTGAAATTTATTTTCCTGCATTCCGTAAGGCAGTACAACAGGCTCATGTCGGTGCCGTGATGGATAGCTATAACTTGCTCAATGGAATACACGCTACAGAAAATGCTTGGCTCAACAAGACAATCCTGCGTGATACATGGGGATTCCAAGGATTCTTGATGTCGGACTGGACTTCTGTCTATTCTGTGGTCAACACTGCAAACAATGGTCTTGATTTAGAGATGCCAAAAGGACGTAATCTTAATTATGCGAATCTTTATCCTATAATTCAGAAAGGTGTGGTGACAGAGGAAACGATAGACTTGAAGGTGCAGCATATCCTGCAATCTTTGATAGCTTTCGGCTTATTGGATAGACAGCAGAAGGATGAGAAAATTTCCTTGGATTATGCTCCTTCAAAGCTGAAGGCACTTCAGATAGCTCGTGAAGGCGTCGTAATGTTGAAGAACAATAGAAATGCTTTGCCACTGAAAGGACGTACAGCAATTGTTGGAGAAAATGCCAACATTGTAGCAACTGGTGGCGGTAGTGGCTTTGTGAGTCCTTTCTCTTCGACATCCTTGAGCATCGCTTTGAAAAAAGCTAAGTCTAACCTTGTCGTATTGACGGATGATGTTATATTTGAGGATGTCAGCAATGCGGTATATATAGATGAGACGATGACTCAAAAGGGATATTTGGCTTCTTATTATAAGAATCAAAAGATGCAAGGTGTGCCTGATTCAACGCATGTAGACAATAAAATAGATTTTGATTGGGGATACGATTCTATAGGTCCAGGTTTTCCAAAGGATCATTTCTCAGCTAAATGGTCATTCTACTATAAGGCGGAGGAAGACGGCATGTTGCGTGTATCTATGGGCGGAGACGATGGCTATCGCATCTTTGTTAATGATTCTCTCTTGACAGGTGATTGGGGCAATCACTCTTATTCAAATCGTGAAAAGACTTTCAAGGTGGCTAAGGGCAAAACGTACCATTTCGTTTTGGACTACTTTGATAATATATCTTCGGCAACAGTGAGGTGTAACATCTCTCGTCTCAATGAAAGGAAACTTCATGCAGGTCTGGAAAAGGTTGATAATATTGTCTATAGTACTGGATTCAATTCTAATGTGGAGGGCGAGGGCTTCGACCGTCCTTTTGCCTTGAGTGGTTATCAAGAGGAGATGATAGATCGTCTTTCCAAAATTGGCAAAAAACTGACGCTGGTTCTCAATGCTGGTGGTGGCGTGGACATCAACCATTGGTTAGGCAAGGTGGATGCCTTGTTGATGGCATGGTATCCTGGACAGGAAGGCGGTACTGCTTTGGCTGAAATATTGACAGGAAAGTTGTCGCCAAGTGGCAAACTTCCAATCTCCATAGAGAAGAAATGGGAGGATAATCCTTGCCATGACAGTTATTATGAGAATAAACCAGGAAGAGAATGCAAGACAGTGGAATATCGTGAAGGAATCTTTGTGGGCTATCGTGGCTATGATGCCAATGGTGTAAAACCATTGTTCCCATTTGGCTATGGCCTCTCTTATTCTTCGTTTGTTTATTCTAATCTTTGTTTGAAGAAAGTTTCTGACGGTTATGAGGTCTCTTTTGATGTGAAGAACATTGGCAAGATGGATGCTGCAGAGGTGGCGGAGGTTTATGTTGGTTGTGTTAAATCTGCTGTGCCGCGTCCTATCAAAGAACTAAAAGGTTTTGAGAAGGTATGGTTGAAGAAGGGCGAAAGTCGCCGATTGATGGTCAAACTTGATATGGACGCATTCTCTTATTACGATATGGACCAGCATCGGTTTGTTGTAGAGAACTGTGAATACGAGATTATGGTAGGTGGCAGCTCCGATGCTTTGCCTCTGAAACAATCTATATCTTTTATGAGGTAAGGGAAGGTGATAGGTTTATATATAGGCACGTCTCTTACAAGACGTGCCTTTTTCCTTATCATCGAAACATTGAAAAAGTGTATCTTTGCAGAGCAATTCATTAAAAGACAATAACTTATGAAAAGAAAGATATCATCAAAGATAACCCTGGCTTGAAAGGCCTTCGTTTTTCCATGAAAGGGTATGTTGAGCAAGAGTGGATGGAGAATGTGCCCTTGATAGCTGTCTCTGCCTATTTTGAGCGTTCATCCACATGCTAATCTTTTTGTTTGCGGAGTAAATCTCCGTTCTGTGTCATGGAATGGCCATTCCGTGTCTTGGAACGCACATTCCGTGACACGGAACGGAGATTCCAAGTCTTGGAATATAAAATATCCTTGGGAGATGGAAACTTTTCTTTATGAGATGTTTGGTTTTAGATAGTGCTGTCAGCGGTATGTTGGCTGAGAGAATACAGGCTCGCCCCTAACGATATTTCTTTTTCTTTTATTTTTTTGCGAAAGTAACCTATAGCTTTTCGTTTTTTTTGCGACATTAGGAGTATAATATGATTTAACGTAATTCTAAAAACCTAAGCGTATGAAAACAAAGAGATTTACT
>ERZ808240.1470-NODE-1470-length-28955-cov-44.649031_pt1 | contig 28955 bp, 23 predicted proteins | sample MGYA00521084_ERZ808240 | MGnify/ENA primary metagenome ERZ808240 (study PRJEB31516, sample SAMN03275571) | gut metagenome | biome: mammalia-associated habitat; material: feces | host: Papio cynocephalus | place: Kenya | collected 2012-08-06 ... | reverse complement strand
TTTCTATTTTTTATTCCTCTATCGCTCAGCAATCCATCAGCACTTCTTGATATTTTCCATCTCCTTACTTCTTTTTCTCAACTTTCCTTGCTTTAGTTTCGATGGAAATATATACTTTTGCCAAAGTATATCAGGGAATAGAAAGCATGCTCATTGTGATGTCGGTATTATATCAGACTTGCGCCTCCAGCTCTTCCCTCGAAATGGTGGTGCTCCAGAGACCTACTTTCTCATCCTCCTCGTGTTTGTTGATGCCAGCATAGGTAAGACTGCTGTCCTCGTATCGTTTGAACTTGAAGACGGCATCGTTCATCAGCGCCTCATTGAAGACACCGAGGTTCACCAACAGCTCGAAATCCTTCTTGGCCAATCCCGTAACCTTCGAGAAGAGGCCTGGCTCCAACTGCATGATGACATCCCGAAGACTGCGCTCTCGATAGTCGGTGAGGTACATGAAGATAGGGATGCGAGTGGCAAACTTGATGAGCTTGTCCTGTATCATCTTGCGCTTGCCCTTGATCTCCTTCTCCTCTTCCGATAGCTCTTTCTTCTCCCTTTTCGAGAGACCATCGGCTGAGTCAGCCTTTTCCTTCTTCGTCTTCTTGATGTGGTCGGTCTTGGTGATGATGGTCTGTATGTCCTCGTTCAAGCTTCTGAATCCCTCGATGCTCATGAGGGCTTGCATCGCCTGCTCATTGTTCAGGAGTTTCTCCAGCACACCGTTCGTCACGTTTACCAGCGTGGCGCTCTCCCATCTTCTCGCCAACAAGGTGGCTGAAGTATTGCTCGTTGCCATGTCGAGCACCTCGGCAGCATTCAGCGCCTTCATCGCTCCGTCTTGATAACAGATGATTGGCAAGAAATGAATCAAGTCGTCCACCTTTTGCTCGGGAGTCTTGTAGGAGTCCACGGTCAACTGACTGCTATATTCCGCCAACTTGCGCAAGGCTCTGTTGGGCGAGAAGTCGAAGACATAACACTCCTGCTTCAGTATCTCCACCTGGTTAGGATGCAAGCCGTCCCGATTGGCGATGGTCCAAGGCGACTGCACTCGGAAAGCTGCCTGGAAATAAGTCTCAGGACTTGCCGTGTCACGAAGCATGAAGATGCCTGTCCAAGGTTTCACGGTAACACCAGTGGTCAGTTTGCCACAACTCAAGGTGATGGTCTTGCAATGCAAGGGGTCGGGATGCTCCATCGCTCGTTCCACGGGATAAAGTGCATCCAGTCCGACTCCAGCCTTGGTTCCGGCGCACACGATGACCTGGTACTCTTGATAGAAAGTATTCTGGGGTTCCATCAAGAGATTGCGCATTGCATAGCAGGAGGCTACGTTCGGCAAGAACCACAAGGTATGAGCCAAGACACCATAGAGGCGGACATCATAAAATGGAAGCGGTGGCTTGCGATTGTTCTGCTTTAGGTTGTCGATAGAGGCTGGCAGATAGTTTCCTCGCAACAGGTCGAGCCACTTCTGCACATCGTCATGGAAGCGAAACTCAGCCTCATCGCCCTCGCCCTCCGCCAAGAAGAAGGTATTCAGGTCGAACTCGTCAAATTCTCCTTCACTTGCCACAGACGCGATGGATGGAGGGAGCTGATAGGTCATCAACACCATTCGAGGAAGAGAGGCGTAAGGATTGGGCAAGCTCGAATGTTCTTTCTCCCAATTTTCCTTGGCTCGCTGTTCGTCGGAGTAAGTCCAGTTGTAGATTTCATCCTCGATGAAGTCGCCCGAAGCCAAGGCTCGAAATGGGGTACCCGAAAGATAGAGGTAATGGCGAGCGGTAATCGGCATCAAGTCCTCGTCGAAGTAATCAGGATTTTCCACCTCTTGATCCAGTTCCTTCTCTGCTTCCTTCTGCGCTTTTCGGAAGGCCTTCAAATCTTCCTTCTGCTCTTTCATGTCCTCGTGAGAGCCGATGAGTTCCTGTGCATCCTCTCGCCAAGCACCGAAATGGTATTCGTCGAGCACCACGCAGTCCCAGTTGAAGCCACGTGTCCACTCATGCTTGGCTTTCATGCCACCGCTCTTGCTCTTGCCCAAGAAGTCTTGGAACGAGCCGAAGCACACGAAAGGTTTTGTGGGGTCGATGTCTTGGTCGGTTTGAGTCTTGGAGTTAATGAATTGCCAGCCTTCGAAGTCACGGTGGCGCATCAAGTCTTCCTCCCATGCTTGCGCCACGGCTGGCTTAAAGGTGAGCACCAACAATCTGCGCCACTTCATGCGCAGGGCAAGCTGATAAGTAGTAAAGGTCTTGCCGAAGCGCATCTTGCAGTTCCAAAGAAAGTGAGGGGTATGATCGGGCTCGTCCTTGTATCGCTCGAAATAGGCAGCAGTTTGCTCCACTGCCTTGGCTTGTTCAGGGCGCATCGGGAAAGTCTCGGTTCTATCGTAGATGGTCTCCTGTCGGTCTCTCACGGCAAGCCAAGCTTTCTTCACATCCTCCACCTTGCAACGGAACCACTCGCCCTTAACCTTCGTACAGCCATTGCGAACGAGCATACGATGCACTTCCTTGTCGGTAAAGACGGAGCCGTCCTGTCGCATCGCCGTCTCTTCGAAGAGGATGCGCACGGGGTCGTTGCCAGGTTTCTCTATCTGGTGTTGTTGATGAATACGAGTGATGGTATCTTGGGTGGTGTAGCCCACCTTGAGCAATCCTTTCAAGTGTGGATTGTACAATTCTTGATAAGCATAGATTTTAGGTTGCGATTCCGATTTCTCGGGAAATAAAGTTTGCGTCATAAGCGTTTTATATTTTTATGGCGCAGCTTTGGTATTTCGAGGAAGAAATTTCATGCAATTATTTCAACCAAGGATGCTTTTGATGCATGCAAATTTTTCTTCCCAAAAATATCAAAGAGCACTGAAATTTAACTATTTATATATAAGTACCTATTTCATCATTCCATCGGTCGAATCATCGACTCGATGAAGGCTATTTCATCGGAGGATAGGCCGTACTTGCGATAAAGCTGCTCGTCGGTCCAAGGATGAGAGAAGTCTTGGAGGGGGACGAATTGAAAACTATTTCTTGTGATATGTATTGAAGACAAAGCCTGTAACAACAAAAATCTAAAGAACTTAGTTCTTACGTATGACATAAAATTGTTTGCAGTTTTAATTTCATCAAAAGTATCTAGTACCAAATAAGTTTCAGTACAAACCTCCATTGGGTTCAATATCATCAAAGACGAAATTATTTGATAATCACCATTAGCACTGGGTTTATTTCCTCCAGACATTGCATAGGTGATAATTACCTTATACTTCTTCAATATACCTTGTTTATCATTTATGTCTTCACGCTTCACATACGATTTACCATTTTTTGACAACATTACAAGGTCATCATCATATTTCAAAGTTCTCCCTCTAAATGAACTAGGAATATCGAAAGCATTTCTTGAACTTACAACACTAGCAAGTTTCTCTTTTTCCCCCAACAAATTTACTTTTGAAATGATATTTATAGAGTCGTTATCTCTAACAAATGTCTGATACTTGTTCAGATTTCTTTGCAAAGTTGATTCTAATGCATTATTTCTAATGTTGTGTACCAAACATTTTCCATGATAATTTGCATCCCAAAGGAAATAGCAAACTCCACCAGCGATTATCACTCCAGGAAAACAATCAGCACTATTGCTATAATCAACCAACACCTTAATTTGGTCGCTATTAAGCATATCCTCACGAAAACCATCCAATCCTTTACCGCCAGCATACCATCTTGCAGGAATAATCATTATCAAATATCTAGGATTTAATCTTTTGGCTTGTTGCACAAAAAGATGATATAAAGGTTTTGCACTAGCACCATTTCCACCATCATCAAGCTGATACGGCGGATTACCAATAATTACATCGAATTTCATATTGTCGAATAGTTCTTGAGGATTGTCTGTATGAATGAATTGATAGGCGTGGCTTTCCTTGTCCTCGCCACGATCGTAAACATCTCGGCTGGCGCCACAATAGACGCACTTGCCAGCATCGTTCCAAGTATGCAGAATCTCATGGAAGAGAACATTGCCTTCTGCCGAGTCGAAACGACTGATGCTGTACTCGCAACTGGCATCCTTGCTGCAATAGAGCGAACGACGACTCACCAAGGCGGTAAGCTCCGTTATTGCCATTCCGTACACCTGATGGTGCAGAATGTGGTCGAGACGTTCTTGTACGTCGGGAATCTCATCTGCAAGACCTACCAGCAAGCGCTTGGTTATCTCTCGAAGGAAAACTCCGCTCTTCGTGAAAGGGTCGAGAAACTTAGCTCGGCTATTGCGCCAAATATCCTTTGGCAGCATGTCGAGCATACGATTGGCTATCTCTGGAGGCGTAAACACCTCGTCGTTGCTCAGGTTGGCTAAGCAACTGAGCACGTCGGGATTATAGTTGATCATGGTTGGGAAGATTCAGATAGTGAGTCAACGGATATTCTCTTATCGGGTCGTGTACGAAGGTAGGCTCGCCTGTGTCGGCGAAGAGCAATCCCTCATCGCCAGCCTTGGGCTTGTCGTACTCCACATTCTTGAGCAAATCGTCCAAACGGAAGTCACGTCGTTTCACCTTGCCACCACCTACGAAGCCCCACTCGGCAAACACAATTGGGTCGCCAGTGGAAGTCTCCATCGTGAGGGCATCGCCACAGAGGATATTCTTGGTATAGAGAAACTGGATGCAACGCTGATAGGCAGAGCTGCATCCTTTACGGAATACACGTTGATAACGCTCCATGAAATCATCATAGAGCCTCTCGCGACAGGCTTCCACGTTGTCGGGCAGCAGTTCCACGCCATACATCGAACTGACGGCAAGGGCAGCGTACCACTCATAGTCGTACTGGCTCTTGCCGTATAGGCGTTCCACCACATCGAGCTTGCGGCGCTGAATCTCTATGAGGAAATTACCATTGCCACAGGCTGGTTCGAGGAATCGAGAGTCTATCCGCTCGGTCTCTTCCTTCACCAAGTCGAGCATGGCATTCACCTCACGCTTGGCTGTATAGACTTCTCCATGCTCAGCCACACGCTCACGCGACACAACCTGTCTTTCTTCAGAATCTTTCTTGTTTGTCATGTTTGGTCGAACATTTAAAATCTAACAGTAAAAGATAGCTGCTTTACTTAGACAGTAATCATTATCTAAAAACATTGAGTGGAAAGAAAAAGAAAGGCGCACCCGATTCCTTTCCGCTCCTAAACCCGGGCTGTCCGACCAAAGATTACCCAACAACAGAAACGAAAGGAGCGGGTACGCCTATAGTTAGGCGCATCCACATCCTCCGAAGCTCTGTTGTTCATTGTCTGGTCGGACTATTTGAGTTTAGAACTTCATCGAAATAGATACGAAATCTATCCATCCACAAAAATCAGTCATCCTTCCTCTTTCATCAGACAGAAATCTGAATTCAATCAGTTAGAAATTCCGACGGCTTTCTCTTATGCCTCTCGGATGAAGCAGACATGGCTCTTGGATAAAGCCAATATGCCTCTTCGGCGAAGCAAGTAAGAACAAAGCCATTGCAAAAGTACGAAAAAGATTCGGAACACCCAAGTATTTCCTGAAAAAGATAGCTGGTCTACAACTTTTATAAAAAACCACCCATGCTACACCCATACAAACGAGGAATAATACTTGCCACAGAAGAAAAATAAAGAAATATATAGAAATAAGTACCAAAAGATTTGGTGGAATGAAATAAAAGTAGTACCTTTGCAATCGCTTTTTAAGAGCAAGGGTGGTTACCAGAGTGGCCAAATGGGGCAGACTGTAAATCTGCTGGCTATGCCTTCGGTGGTTCGAATCCATCACCACCCACTTTTCCCAACATAGCTCATAAATTTAAAAGTCCAGATTTCTTATGAAACCTGGATTTTTGCTTTATTCCCCCTTCTACAACAAAAACGTCCTACCCCTTTTTCGGATAGGACATTCTTGGTTTTATTTTTCATTTTTCCTTACTTCAGGCTGTCACGATACCATTTATAGAGTTTCTCCACACCATCCTCGATCTCGACCTTGTGGGTCCAGCCTAAGCGATGAAGCTTATCCACGGAGATGAGCTTGCGAGGAGTGCCATCTGGCTTGCTGGCATCGAACTCGATTTCGCCTTCGAAACCTACTGCCTTTCTTACAAGTTCAGAGAGCTCACGGATGGTCAACTCCTTGCCTGTTCCAACATTGATGTGGCAGTTGCGAATCTCGCCGAGGGATGGGATGGCTCCACCTCTGCCCTCGGAATTGTTTCTGTCCACAGCTCCATCTACCTTTGCTCCATAGAAAACGGAAGAATATTTTTCGATGCCGATGATGTCCTTGAAGTCTACGTTCAAGAGCACGTGGACGCTGGCATCTGCCATGTCCTCGCTCCAAAGGAACTCACGCAACGGTTTGCCTGTACCCCAGAGCACTACCTTATTATCATAGATGTCGTAGAACTCCAAGGCTTTCAAAATACGCTCGTGGTCGTTGTGACCATCCACGTTGCCCTCGCCGATGATGGCACGGAGCTTGTCGGTAGGGTTGATAGGACGCTTGTTCATATCCACCTCGATGCTGTGCCAGTCGCCATCGTGGATGAGTTTGGCAAGATAAATCTTGCGCATCATGGCTGGCATCACGTGGCTGTTCTCCAAGTGGAAGTTGTCGTTTGGACCATAGAGGTTGGTTGGCATCACGGCGATGTAATTGGTGCCATACTGCAGGTTGTAGCTCTCGCACATCTTCAGACCAGCAATCTTGGCGATGGCATACTCCTCGTTGGTATATTCCAGAGGGGATGTCAGAAGCGCATCCTCCTTCATCGGCTGTGGAGCGTTCTTCGGGTAAATGCAGGTGCTGCCCAAGAAGAGGAGCTTCTTCACGCCATGGGAGTAGGCATTACTGATGACGTTGCACTGCATCTTCATGTTTTGCATGATGAAGTCGGCACGATAGAGGCTGTTAGCCATAATACCACCCACGAAGGCTGCCGCCAAGACTACGGCATCAGGCTTCTCCTCGTCAAAGAACTTCTGTACGGCATACTGGTCGGTGAGATCGAGTTCTTTGTGAGAACGGCCTACCAAGTTATGATAACCTCGTGACTGGAGGTTGTTCCAAATAGCAGAACCAACGAGACCGTGGTGTCCTGCTACGTATATCTTTGAATTCTTATCTAACACTTTATTTAATGTTTAATTCGTAATGTTTAATGTCAACTTACGAATAAATAATCCATAAAATAAACACTAAACATTAAATACTACACATTATTTTACTATTCCTTTCTCCAAATATTCTTCGAGATTGCAGCGTACCTTCTGACCTGCCTCCTCGGCGGCAACCTTCGCCATGTCGCTATCGACCATGACCTTCACCAAATCCTCGAAAGAGGTCGTGTTAGGATTCCAGTTAAGCTTGGCCTTCGCCTTGGTCGGATCGCCCCAAAGGTTGACAACATCCGTGGGACGATAGAAGTCGGGAGAAACCTCTACGAGAGTTTTGCCAATCAGTTCCTCAGGACCTTCCACACAGATACCCTTCTCATTCTCGCCTTTGCCTTCCCATTTCAGTTCGATTCCAACATAGTGGAACGCCAACTGGGCGAACTCACGTACAGAGTGTTGCTTGCCCGTGGCGATAACGAAATCCTCAGGCTTGTCGTGCTGGAGAATGAGCCACATGCATTCCACATAGTCCTTGGCATAGCCCCAGTCGCGGAGAGAGTCGAGGTTGCCGAGATAGAGCTTGTCTTGCTTGCCCTGCTTGATGCGAGCGGCAGCGAGGGTGATCTTACGGGTTACGAAGGTCTCGCCACGACGCTCACTCTCATGATTGAAGAGAATGCCGGAGCAGCAGAACATATTGTATGCATCACGATACTCCTTCACAATCCAAAAGCCATACAACTTGGCAACTGCGTATGGAGAATAGGGATGGAAAGGAGTGTTCTCGTTCTGAGGCACCTCCTCCACCTTGCCATACAGCTCTGAAGTAGAAGCCTGATACATACGGCAAGTGTCCCCCAGTCCACACTGGCGGATTGCCTCCAAGATGCGGAGCACACCTGTGGCATCCACATCGGCAGTAAACTCCGGGGAGTCGAAACTCACCTGTACGTGGCTCTGTGCCGCAAGGTTATAAACTTCGGTTGGCTTTACCTTGTTCACCACCTGAATAAGGCTCATAGAGTCACCAAGGTCGGCATAGTGAAGGTGGAAGTGTGGCCTCCCCTCCAAGTGGGCGATACGCTCACGATAGTCGGTGGAAGAACGGCGGATAGTACCGTGTACATCATAACCTTTTTCCAACAACAACTCCGCCAAGTATGAGCCATCCTGACCAGTGATACCCGTGACAAGGGCTACTTTTCTTTGTTCCATTTATTCTCTTTTTAAATTTTCAGTTTTAATAAAAACAATATACGCCATTCAATGTTGCAAATGTACGACTTTTTATACAAATATTCAAGCTTTTACACTCAAAAAACTATATTCTTAGCCTCATGTTCGGAAGATTCACAGGTTTGCTCCTTGGGCCAGTTGACCAAGAACAGTTTGTCTGTGGCACGTGTGAAGGCCGTATAGAGCCAATGTATATAGTCTGGAGTAAGCATGTCGTCGGTCATATATCCCTGGTCTACATACACATGCGACCACTGGCCTCCCTGCGCCTTATGACAGGTCACGGCATAGGCGTACTTGATTTGCAGGGCGTTGAAATAAGTATCCTGGCGAATGGACTTCATGCGGTCGGCCTTCAGAGGGACAAAATGCTGATAATCTTCATCCACCAGCCTGAAGAGCTGCTCCTGCTGCTCGTGCGTAAGAGCTGGAGCATCGCTCTGCAACGTGTCGAGCAACCCCGTCACCCGCATCTCGTAATCATCATAGTCAGGAAACTGCAACAGCAATGTGGCAAAACGAAAGCCATACAGCTCGATATAGTTGCTCACCCGCAACACTTTCGCCCTGTCGCCATTGGCAAGAAAGGAAGGAACCGTATTAGCACTTTCCGCCCCACTCTCCGCCTTCTCCTTCTCTGCCCAAAAGTAATTGTTTTTCACGATCATGAGCATATCGCCCGAAGAAAGTTCCTCCTCACGGTCGAGCACCATGTTTCTTATACCATTATTATATATGTTGGCCCGTTTGTTGCTACGTGTAATGACCATTGTCTCGTCCAGCCCCACATGATGATAGCTGTCGCCAATACTCTCCACAAGCTCAGCACCTGGCAGCATCACGATATCGGCAAATCCCTTGAAGCGTATCAGCGGAAGTCCTGTCGCCGCATCATGGGTTATCATCTGTCTGATAATGGTAGCATTATAGAGAATGCCAGAAGCCTGGCTCTGCCGCAACACCTCATTGAGGTCGCACTCATAAACTTTTAGCCCGTAACTCTCCATGACAGACGCATTAAGAGCAGGCGACTCTTCCTCGCCAACAGGGGGCAACTGCGCCATGTCGCCTATAAGCAACAAACGATCGTTATGCCCCTGGTACACAAACTTTACCAAGTCGTCGAGCAGACATCCGCTACCAAAATTTGTTCCACCCAAGCCCATATTGGCTATCATCGAGGCCTCGTCCACCATGAAGAGCGTATCGGTATATAGATTGTCGTTAAGACTAAACTGCCCGTCAACACCTGCAAAAGCTTTCTCGCGATAGATACGGCGATGAATGGTATAGGCAGGGGAACCGCTGTTCTGCGAGAACACCTTGGCGGCCCTGCCTGTAGGAGCAAGGAGCATCACCTTTTGGCGTATCTGCCGCAAGGTACGCACGATGGCTCCCGAAAGCGAGGTCTTTCCCGTACCGGCACTGCCTCGCAATATCATCACCACTCGAGGATCGATGTCAGTCAGAAAACTAACAAAAGTATCGAGCGCATGTCCCTGCTCCTGCGTAGGAGCAAAGCCAAACTGTTGCAATATCTTATATTTTAAGGCTTCAATGACCATAACTCAAAAAAAAATTGTATCTTTGCACCATGCAAAAGTAACAATACTTTTTGAAATGAGAAAGAAAATAAGCAACAATTCTATCCTGGCAGCCTGTGTGCTCACGATGCTGATGCTCTGCCTGCTGAGTGTATGGCAGCCCATCCACTTCCAGAGAGAAAAGGAGCAAAGGGAGGCAGCTGTGAAACAAAGGCTCATGACCATAAGAACCGCAGAGGAGAACTACAGGAAACGCCACGGAACCTACACAGGTGATTTCGCCACGCTTATAAAAGGGAAATGGATTGACAAGGAAATGCAGTACATCCCCTTCTCTGACAACAGGAAATTCTCACTCTCGGCTACTACCATCGTAACAAAAAACGGCAAGCAAATACCGCTGATGGAATGTGGGGCCACATACGATGAATATCTGGTTGGACTCAACGAAGATGCCATACAGCAGGAAACCGACAATGCCAACATGGATGGACGATACCCAGGGCTAAAAATAGGAGACATCACAACAAACAACGACAATGCAGGCAACTGGTAACAACAACACGACAAAACTTACACAGGCACGACTCACCATCCGTGCCAGCAAGAACAGCCTCAGCTTCTCAGTAGCAGAAGGCGAACGACAAGTGACATATGAGCCTTACGCCATGAAAAGCGGAGTATCAATGGCCGCCAACCTAAGACAGGCTTTCAAGGAAAGCGAACTGCTGTCGCGAAGGTACAAGAAGGCACGCCTCTTCATCGATGCCCCAGTCTTGCTCGTCCCTGTCGACGAGTTTGATGAGAAAGAGAAAGAACTATTCTATCAATATAGTTTCGAGGATCACGAGAGCGACATCATCATTCACCGTGTACAGCCACAACTCAATGTCGTGGCACTATTTCCACTCAACAAAGACTTAAGAACGGTGATGGAAGACAACTTTACAGATGTACGCTTCACTCCAATACTACAACCCGTATGGAACCATATGCACCAACGCTGCTTCGTAGGATTGCAGAAGAAGCTTTTCGCCTATTTCCACGATGGCAAACTCGACATTTTCGGCTTTGATAAAAACCGGTTCAAGTTCTTCAACTCCTATGCCACCACACACGCCAAGGATGCTATCTACTTCATTTTGTATGTGTGGAAACAACTCGGCATGGACCAGAGAAAAGACGAACTGCACATTGTGGGCGATGTCCCAGACAAAGACTGGTTCGTCCACAACACCAAGCTCTACATACAGAAAACTTACGTTCTCAATCCAGCTGCAGAATTCAACAGAGCACCGCTTACCGAAATCAAGAACATTCCCTTCGACCTGCAGGCACTATACCTCAGCAAGTAGGAAACATTAAAAGGGATGACTCGCTCTATTTTTTCACCAGTACATCAAACAAATATCACACCCAAGAACGAATGCGCATCATAACAGGACAATATAAAGGAAGACATTTTGACATTCCACGTACCTTCAAGGCACGCCCCACTACCGATTTTGCCAAAGAGAACATCTTTAATGTGCTACAAGGATATATAGACTTTGAAGATACTATGGCCCTCGACCTCTTTGCTGGCACAGGCAGCATATCGCTCGAACTGGTCTCGAGAGGCTGCAGCAGAGTGGTAAGTGTAGAAGCCGACAGAGATCATGCTAACTTCATACGTCAATGCTTCAAGAAGTTAGGCGATGAGAGGGACTTGCTCATCCGTGGCGATGTGTTCAGGTTTCTGAAGAGTTGCCACCAGAAGTTCGACTTCATCTTTGCCGATCCTCCTTATGCACTCAAGGAACTGCCCGAAATTCCACAATATATACTCGAAGGCGACTTGCTCAACGAGAAAGGCATCTTTGTATTCGAACATGGAAAGAACTACGACTTCTCAGCCCATCCTCGCTTCTTGGAGCACAGAAGCTACGGCAGCGTGAACTTTTCTATTTTCAGATAATCCTCAAAAGGGAACAAACTCGCCGAGCACCAGACAATCTGCAGAAGATATTCTACAATAAGGGTGACAACAGCCTTACTACCGACTCGAAGAGACGCTTTAGGAAAGGACGCTTGATATAATAAGTAACGTCGTCGGTCAACAGACAATGAGCCTCGTCGTTCTGGAATATACTCTTGATTCGCAAGGCCATGTCCGTATCGTAGAAGAATGCATTGGCTTCGAAGTTGTTCTCAAAACTGCGGAAGTCTACATTCGTACTTCCACACGAACATATCTTGTCATCGCTCACCAACAGTTTGCTATGGTTGAAACCAGCCTGGTACAAATACACTTTCACCCCAGCCTCTATGGCTTCCATCATATATGAGCGTGACGCCCATTCCACAAGCCGGGCATCGGTATGGCGAGGCACCATCAGCCTGACATCCACACCAGCTAAAGCTGCCGTACGCATAGCAAAGAGCACGGGCTCTGTCGGTAGAAAATAAGGTGTTTCAATATATACATAGTGCTGTGCTTGCAACAAAATGCGCACATAACCCTGCATAATGTCGGGCCATGGAGCTACAGGACTACTTGTCACAACCTGTACCAAACAGTTGCTGTGGATAGCAGCATCTACAGGTGGATAATAATGTCGGTCAGTAATGAGCGTACGATCTACAAAATACCAGTCTACCAAGAAAGCTCTCTGTATGGCATAAACACCACCTCCCTCTATGCGCAAATGTGTGTCACGCCAGGCTCTTCCGCCTTGTCCTTTCACATAACGAAGCGCTAAGTTCATTCCTCCGATGAAGCCCACCTTGCCATCTACCACGCACAACTTTCTGTGGTTACGATAGTTCACCTTGCTGGTAAAGGCAGGGAATCGTACAGGCATAAAGGCGTGAACATCAATTCCTGCATTGCGCATACGTTCAAAGAAAGAATCGCTCACACGCCAGCACCCCACATCATCATATATCAGCCGCACCTCTACCCCCTCTTTTGCCTTGTCCATCAAGGCATCGGCTACAAGATTTCCCAAAGGGTCGTCTTCGATAATATAGGTATCCAAGTGTATGTGTTGCTCAGCCTTGCCGATGGCATGCAACAGTCCAAACACAAAGCCATAACCATCTGTATAAACATCCACCAGATTGTCTTTGAACGGAAGTGCCCAGTTTTGGTTGGCGAAAAGGCGCATCAAGGGCTGGTTGTCAACAGGCAGATGAAGATTTTCCTGCTCGGCAAACTCCAACATTGAACGCTTGGTGAGCTGATCCATAGAACGATTGCTGATGAGACGCTGCTTGCGAATATCCTGGCCGAAGAACACATAGAGCATGATTCCAAGAAAAGGTATAAAGAGTAGTACCATAATCCAGGCTATGGCCTTCGCTGGCTGTTTATTGTCCATCAACACCGCCACAACCGTGGGAATGGTAAGCAGCGCATACACTAACAAATATATCCAATGGAAATATATCATACTACCTTTCTTTTTCCTCCCTCACTTCTCTTCGTTTTCAATTAAAGATGAAGTTGGTCTGTGTCGCCAACAGACTATTCATCTGCTTCAACTTGGTAAATTCCGCCACAAGTTCCATATTATCGGGCTCCTTCACAAACTGCTGCCGAACCTCTGTCAGGCGCTGTGCTATGTAATGAGTACGGAAGCACAGCATGTCCTTGAGCACCATCTGCCTAAGCTTTTCTGAATCCAGCTTTAGCTGAAGACTTGCCGTCGACACCTCCTGCTCGCCTGTCATCATGCCTGCCAGTTGGCTCACCGCCGGGTCGGTATGATTGGCAAAGTATGTTTCCGCCTTGAAGCCTTCGTCGCCCATATGCTCCACCGCCTCATGCAATACCTTATTATATATAGGGTTATGAAATTCGAAACCGTCGCCCTGCATGTCGAGCATGATGTATTGTGCCACAGGCAGCTCCACCTCCTGCTGTTCAGAGTCCTTCACGACAATGGGTTCCTCGCCATGATGAATCACAATCTGTATGATGAGGTCTTCCACCTCGCGCAGTTTTTCCTCGGGAGTCATTCCTCCCAATTGTTGCCCCGACTGTATCGGCTGCTGCACAACAGAATTGCGCAAGCCTGCAGCACGCCGCTCTTCCTTTACCTGTTCGCTGAGACCATTGCGTACAAAGTTGTTGAGCGCATTCACTATAATGGCTTCACTCACTCCCAAGCGGTGCGAACAGTCTGTAATGTAGGAAGCACGTGTTATCTGATTCTTTATCTTCGAGATACTCTCCACTATCGAGTTGATGGCCTCACTTCGCTTTATGGGATCGGTAACGCCCTTGAGCATCAGATCGGTTTTAAACTGTATGAAGTCCACTTGGTTCTTTTCGATATGCTTTCTGAAGTCAGCAGCCGTATGACTGCGGGCAAAACTATCGGGGTCGTTACCATCTGGCAACAAGAGCACCTTTACATTCATTTCTTCCTCAAGAAGCATGTCGGTTCCTCTCAGAGCCGCATGTATACCCGCTGCGTCACCATCATAAAGCAACACGATATTGTTGGTAAATCGATGCAGGAGCCTAATCTGATGAACGCTAAGCGCTGTTCCCGAATTGGCCACCACATTCTCTATTCCACATTGATGCATGGAGATAACATCTGTATAGCCCTCCACCATGTACACACAATTTTCTTTGGCAATGGCCTTCTTGGCCTGATAGAGTCCATAGAGCTCACGCTCTTTATGATAGATATCGCTGTCGGGCGAGTTGACATACTTTTGGTTCACACCTTTCGTACGGCTGTCGAGCACACGACCTCCGAAAGCCACCACCTTGCCACTCACGCTGAACCAAGGGAAGATGGCACGTCCCGAGAAGCGGTCAAGATACTTGTCTTCACCACTCTTGTTGGAAGCCTCGTCTTTGTCTACCTTGAAACAAAGACCCGTTGCCACCAGATACTTGGGATTATAGCCTTTCTTGACAGCCGCATCAAACAAGGCAGTCCTACTATTAGGATCGAACCCCAGCCTGAACTTGCGGATGATGTCATCGCGAAAGCCACGGCTGCGGAAGTACTGCATACCGATGGCTCGTCCGTCCACATCGTTCTGCAGAATATCTTGGAAGTATTGCGATGCCCATTCGTTGACGATGAACATCGACTCACGCTCGCTCTCCTTCTCCTTCTCCTCACTTGTCAACTCACGCTCTTTTATCTCAATATGATACTTGTTGGCCAGCCAACGCAAGGCATCGGGATAAGTCATCTGTTCCAATTCCATGAGGAAGTTGACGGCGTTGCCCCCCTTGCCACAGGTAAAACAATGGCAGATGCCTCGTGCGGGCGAAACGGAGAAAGAAGGATGCGAATCGTTATGGAAAGGACACAAGCCAATATAGTTTACGCCACGCTTTTTGAGCGAAACAAACTCTGACACCACATCAACAATATTAGTGGCATCCAAGATTCTGGCTATGGTCGGTTTGTCTATCATTATTTCAGTTCTTGTTTCATTCTGTTGGCCTGCTTCTCTGCTGCGGCACGTGCTGCCGCATTGACATCACGAGCATTAGCATTGCGATGATAAGAGTAAATTTTGCCTTGCGAGTTGCTGAGTACCAGCGAGTCTTTCTTCATATAAACAAATGTAAGCGTATCTACAGAAGGTTTCTCATTGAATACAACGCCCTGCATCTCGTAGCGCCCTTTCACAAGCAGCAACTTGCCATTATATGCATGCCACTCCGTATACTGTGGCACCTCGGGGTATTCCACCGGACTGTCGTCCTCCACCGAACTATTCTGCATGACAAAGCCCACCGAACGAGCCTCGCCCATGCGTTTGAGAGTGAAGCCATACTCGCGTGGCACCATATAGGTTTCCACTATGCTATCGGGCATATTGGCCAAGATGCGCGCCTGCCGACGGCGGGACAGATGACTCAGATCGCGTAGATGGGGCATCACTGGATAAGTCCATGTAGCCTTCAACTTGTCGAGGTCTATTACCAAACTGGCACGATTCTTCTCTCCCTCCACAGGCAACACACATATCCAGTCGCCTATCTCTATATCGCCAAACACCTGATGCTTGCGTGTTGCCTCCAAAATGTTGTACCGCACAGGGTCTCCTCCGCTGTTAGGCAAGAGTACTACAACGCTGTCGGTACAGCCCAAACAGGCTAATCCGTAGATTGCATGGTCACCTTTGGCTGGCTTTGAGGTGCTGATGGGTAGGCTGATGTTGGCATGTAGGGGGCGTGGTCCCTCCTTGCAGGCTGCAAGTAGGACTACAGCTAAAACGAGAAGCATGAAGGTCTTGTATCTATGCATAATTCAGACTGTTAATATAGTAATATATGAGACTTATCGACTACAATTACTACCTTTTATCTTTATAATGATGCAAAGTTACTACTTTTTTCGGAAAAACGAATGAAAAAAATAGTTTTATAGATACGTACATCTATTTTTTTTAGTACTTTTGTAAGCAAAAACTATCGAATCCACATGACAACTACATTATACTTGGTGCGCCATGGTGAGACTACCGACAACGCTGCCCACATTATGCAGGGACAAACACCAGGCGAGCTCAATGCCACAGGAATTGCTCAGGCAGAAGAGGTGGCAGCTCACATGGCAAGCAATCATATCGACGTATTCGTATCGAGTGACCTGAGACGCAGTATCCAAACTTGCGAAATCATAGCTCGTCCGCACCATGCACAGGTGGTGACCACACCCTTACTGCGCGAGCGTGACTGGGGAAGTTTTACCGGGAAATATATTCCTACCCTTCCATCAAATCCAAAAGACTGGCCCGACGATATCGAATCGATAGAAAGCATGAAGTCGAGGGCACAAAACTTCATTACTTGGCTACGCTTCACTTATCCCGGGAAGACCATACTTGCCGTAGGTCATGGCATCATCAACAAAGCCTTACAGAGTGTTTACTTCCACCGGCCGATGAACGAGATTGAAAAGATGGGTAATGCCGAGGTAAGAATCTTGATGTTATAGCTCCGCTGTGCCCCTTATGAAAATGTGTAAACATAAACCCCAAAAATAATGATCATGACTAAAAAAATAGCTCTCATCACAGGTGCGACAAGCGGTATAGGCGAAGGTTGCGCCAGAAGGTTTGCCAAAGGAGGCTACAACCTCATTATCACAGGTCGCAACACAGGCAAGTTGGAGATTCTGAAACAAGAACTCGAAGAAGAAGGTGTAAAAGTGCTGGCACTGGCTTTCGACGTTCGCAACAGAGAGGCGGCACGCAAGGCGGTAGAATACATTCCTGAGACATGGCGCAACATTGATGTTCTAATCAATAATGCAGGGCTGGCACGAGGATTGGAGCCAGAGTATGAAGGTGACTTCGATGACTGGGACCAGATGATAGACACCAACATAAAAGGCCTGCTTACCATGACTCGCTTTATCGTACCACGTATGGTGGAGCGCAACCATGGCCATGTGATAAATATAGGAAGTGTGGCTGGCGATGCTGCCTATGCGGGAGGAAACGTTTACTGCGCCACAAAAAGTGCAGTAAAAGCCATAACCGACGGCCTACGAATCGATGTTGCCCATACCCGTGTTCGCGTAACCAACATCAAGCCAGGACTGGTGGAGACCAATTTCTCCAACATCCGTTTTCATGGCGACACACAGCGAGCAGACAATGTTTACCGAGGTATCGAGCCTTTGACAGGTGACGATATTGCCGATGTGGCTTTCTATGCCGCCTGCGCTCCCGAACGAGTACAGATAGCCGAAGTGTTAGTGTTAGCCACCCATCAAGCCAACGGCACCGTGATTCACAGAGAATAGAAGGATATTTTCTTGAAGCTCTGCAAAATACCCAAAATATCACACAAGACATTTGAGACATCAAGCAAACTGCTTTCGAGGATTTTGCCGTTCTTCCTTACAAAATATCAAGGATTTCCCCAAAACGGGTAATGCGACGGAGGCGTTCGTGACCGAATTCCTCCGTTTTTTCATGCGCCCACGTGGTATGAAACGGTATATGAATGGCATAGGCTCCGATTTTCAGCGCAGGCACAATATCGCTCTTAAAACTATTCCCTACCATGACCAACTCTTCAGGCCTTACCCCCAACTCACGGCAGAGTCTTCGATAAGCCTCGGGCGTCTTGTTGCTCACGATGCTCACTATGTCAAAATAACGCTGCAACCCAGAACGCCACAGTTTGTTCTCCTGGTCTTGCAACTCGCCCTTTGTAAAGACTGCAAGCTTATAATGACACATTTGCCTGAGCCTTTCCAATGTTTCTTTCACGCCTTCCAAAGGATGCGCATCAAGCCTCAACAGGGTTTTGCCAAGTTCCACAATTCGCCCAACCAGTCTGGCAGGCACTTCGCCATGACTCACCTTCACGGCATTCTCTACCAATGAGATGGTAAAGGCCTTCACGCCATAGCCCAAGTCTTCCATATTGCCACTCTCCGTTTCGAAGAGCGAGGCTGATATTTCCTCTTTGCTTCCATAGTCGGAAAGCAAGTCGCAGTATTCATCCTCCGCGTCTTCAAAATAATTTTGTAACGCCCACAACGTATCGTCGGCATCAAAAGCTATGGCACTGACAGGATCTAATATTTTGGTATTTTCTTTCATTTCTTTTCTTTCGCTTTGTATTTTTTTCTATTTTCGACAACTGGCTATCTCTTCGTGTAGAAATTGCCAACGGCAAAAGTAGCACATTCTTTTCTATCCTCCAAAATTTCCCCGACAAAAGTTACACTTTCCTATGCAAAAAACGTGTGCACATCCATCAACGGACAAGCACACGCACATTTTCGTATTAACCAGAAAAACACATATACTAAAAAATGCTGACTCTTTTCATAACTACCATGAATGTTTTTCCAAACTCTCCATAAAAGAGCGATTCATCAACCTATGAGGGTGTGTAGCACCACCCGCCCCTAAAAACGGGTCATAAACTCCACTACCAACTTATCTTTCTCCGAAGGTTTGGCAATGCCACCTTCACGATAGAAATACTTCTCATAGTTGATGCGGATATCGGAGATAAATGGCTTAGACAGACTCAGCGTAACACCGCCAGTCACACGATGACGCTTATAATCGTTGATTATCAATTCGCCCAAATCGTCATCTGTACCATTGTAACGAGAGCCGTCGCTGTGATCGCTCATGAAATCGTAACGCACCAATGGCGAAACCTTCTTGACAAGACGTGTGCGAACGGGAATATCATAACAAGCAAAGCCATCGAAAGCATGCACATCGTGGAAGGCATCGTGAGAATAATGCTTGTAGAGGTATTCCACCTCGGCTATAAAGCCTCCATGATGGAAAGTAACACCCGCATCATACATGTTTACCGTCACATCAGAAGGCTTGATCTTCTGAGTGCTCAGCACAAGATTGACATTAGGGAAAAGGAGCTGTGCCTTGGCTGAATAGTTGACACCCTTGGTCCAGTAATCCTTCTGATTGGTAAGGCCAGATCCATTGAACACACCCGCATTCACTACGATTGGGAAACCAACATTCCATGTGTAACCTATCTCGGCACCCACATCACGCACGTTTCCCACCTGCTTGGCTATGAATGAACGGTTGGCAAAATATTGCTGATGGGGAGAACGGTGAGCATCGATGGTAAAGGGAACTCGCTCCTGACCGATGGTAAGCTGAAGGGTGTTCCAAGGTTTGATACGCGTATAGGCATCAAGCATCTTGATCTTTCCTTCGTCGCAGAGGTCTATCTCCGCCTTGTAGCTCACCTCCTTTGTTACGTTTCCCGATACGCTGACGCGTGCTGTGCGAACCTCAAAACGTCCCTCCCCTTCCTCGGTTTGGTATTCATACTTCGAGCGAATGGTTCCACCGATTTTTGGAGTCTTGTCAAAGCTATCTTTTTCACCTGCTTGTGCAAACACAGCCGAACTCACCAAAGAGAACAGCAACATCGTCATTGTCTTCTTATCCATTTTCAATTATATAACACCTTAAATATATATTAGAACTCCACCTCTTGTTTACGCAGATTCATTATGGATGCAAAAATACAAAGACAATGTTTCTATAACGCAACACAAATGTTACAAAACGATGAAAACACCTCCTATCAATCTATTGTCACCGTACGAGAATTGACGGGTCGCACATGCGCCTTCAACATCATGGTTATGGCATTTTATTCTTTACAAACTTTTCCTGCCACGAAGGTTATCATCAGTCCCAGGCAAGCAGCTATCGACAAGGCGACGCGAAGATTGGTTGCCTCGGAGAGCCAGCCGATGACAGGAGGACCTACTAAGAAACCGAAGAAGCTGATGCTCGAAACGATGGTAATGGCGATGCTCGCCTTGATGGTGCCGAGCTTGCCAGCGATGCTATAACAGATAGGCACAGAGGACGAGATGCCGAACCCCACAAGCAGGAACCCCAAGGTGGCAGGGATGAGATAAGGCAAGGCTGCCGCCAACCAAAGTCCCATAACAATCAACGCTCCACAAGTCTTCAATACACTCGAAGATCCGCACTTCGTCACGAATCTATCGGCCAGGAAACGCCCCAAGGTCATTGCTCCCATACCTGCCACATAGCCCGCACGCAAGAATGTCTCATCGGGTTTCACTACTGAAGAAAAATACACACTACTCCAATCATACACCGTTCCCTCACAAAACATACCGGCGAATCCCATCAGTCCCAAGAGAAACAGCACTGGATCGATGCTCTTGAATGAGAATTTCGGAACACCTTCTTCCTCTGCCTTTGCCGTGGCATCATTCACGAGGAAACGGAAGCCAAGGGCGACTATCAAGATACTCATCGCCAAGATGGCACAAAAGTGGACCTCTATTGGAAGAAACGTGTTGGCAAAGATGGCACCGATGATGCCGCCAGCAAATCCGCCCAAACTCCATAAACCGTGGAAAGACGACATGATGTTGCGCCCATACATTTTCTCCACCAAGCATGCCTGAGTATTGGTGGCGATGTTCATCAAATTCGCCATCATGCCAAACGCTACCAACCCCAAGATGAGATGCAACACCGTGGTACTGTTGCCGATGCAAAACAAGGCGAGCGCATAAAGCACCTCGGATAGCACCAACATCTTCTTGCTGCCAAACTTGCTCACCAAGATGCCCGAGAAAGTCATCATCAGGAGTTGTCCGATAGGAATGGCAAAGAGCACTGTTCCCAACTGTCCGTTGCTCAAATGCAACAGATGCTTGACATCCGGAATGCGACTAGCCCAACTGGCAAACACTACACCCGGTACGAAATAATAAGCCGCAACCGCCATACGCTTGCGAGCCAAATCACTCAAATTATTCAATTTACTGAAACCAATCATCTTATTTAAAAGTCATCCTATTTTATACCTATTTATTATATAGAGATACCTATTTCATTCAATTTGCGGCTGTAAAATTACGAAAAAAGCAGAATAAAAAACAAGATTTGAACAAAAAAGATTACTCGTTGTGATTATTTTATCGTACCTTTGCGCCCATCAACAAACAAAAAACAAACTAACAATGAAGAAACAAACTATCATCGCAATGGCATTCGCCCTCGCTTTGGCAATGCCAACTTTCGCCCAAAAGCCACAACTCACCAAGGAGCAGAAAGCCGCACAAAAAGAAATAGCTCAGAAAACCGCCAACCACCCTTGGCGTGGCAAGAAGGTAGCTTACTTCGGAGACTCCATCACCGACCCCAACATCAAGGCTTCGAAGGTGAAGTACTGGGGATTCCTGCAGGAGTGGCTCGGCATCACCCCTTACGTTTATGGCGTAAGCGGCAGACAATGGAACGACATTCCTCGCCAAGCCGACAAGCTGAAGAAGGAGCACGGCGACGACTTCGATGCCATCCTCATCTTCATGGGCACCAACGACTATAACAACGGTGTGCCCATCGGTGAATGGTACACGGAGAGTTTCGACAGCGTAAAGGTGGCTCTCCATAAGCCAAGCGAAATGGTGCAGCGCCGCCATCGCCGCTTTGCCATGGACAGCAACACGCTCAAAGGCCGCATCAATACCGCCATGTCGAAGTTGAAGCAGATGTACCCTACCAAGCAGATCGTCATCATGACACCTATCCATCGTGCCTATTTCAGCAGCAGCGACAAGAACATCCAGCCAGACGAAAGCTACGAGAACGTACGTGGCATCTTCTTCGATGAGTATGTGAAGGCTATCAAGGAGGCGGGCAATGTTTGGGCGGTACCAGTCATCGACCTCAACTCCCTCTCCGGCCTCTTCCCTCTCTATGATGCTGGTGCACAGATGTTCAATAAGATGGATACCGACCGCCTCCACCCTAACGACGCCGGTCATGCTCGCATGGCAAAGACCATCATGTATCAGCTATCGACACTGCCTTGTGACTTCTAAAAAGCGGCTACCTTGGGCGAAAGTTGCTATAAAAATCATAACTTTCGCCCAAGATAAAATATTTCGACCTGTACGATCGAAGTTTTTTTTTGCACTACACCTATTTTTATATACAAAAACTTGGAGCAATATCATCACAGTAATCCCAACAAGAATTTCCTCACTTTCCCACGCCGCCCATAGGCACTCATTTTCCCCGAGCAACACGTAACAAATTTGTAACGACAATATAGTTGTAACATAATCTTAATAAATTTGTAATCATTTTTTCGTTCTACCTTTCAAACTATCATAGTATCTTTGCAAAAAATAAAACTTTATAAATTCTAATTCAGATGAAAGAGAACAAGAAAGCTATATTGGAGATTCTCAAGAAGAAATCCAAAAAGGATGGAAAATTTGAAAGTTTAGTACTCAACCTCGCGCTACAGAAAATCGACAGCGACAGCTTCGAGTTTGCAGGCGACGCAGTCTACACCGCCGATAAAAAGCGCCTCGTATACTGCATGAGTCAAGAAGCAAGCTTCATCATTCCCGAAGGAGTGACAACCATCGGTGAGATGGCGTTCCGTGGCAAGAAGCAACTCAAAAGCATCACCATCGCCAATAGTGTGAGAGAAATTGAACACGATGCTTTCTACGACTGTGACGAACTGGACAACGTTTATGTACCCGAAGGCGTGAAGGAAATAAAAGGCTACGCCTTCGCCGAGTGCGACCAACTCAAGAAAATCACCTTTGCTGGAATCCCTGCCAAGTTAAGTCGACACACCTTTGACGATTGCGACCAACTGCACGAAATCATCGTTCCAGCGGGAGCCAGCAAAGCTTTCCGCAAAGCCTTGCACTTTATTGATGGCGACACCGACTACCTCGTCATCGAGGAGCCTGCCGACAAGACAACAGCCGCTCTTGCTCTCCAAAAAGAACCGAAGAAGGAAAGCAAGAAAGAGAACAAGAAGGACGATACTCCCCAAAATAAGAAAAATAATCCCAAAAAGGAAAAGAAGGAGCTAAAGCAGGAGAAGGGAAATGTGGCAGCAGGTGCAAAGCCCGAGAAGAAAGATGCCAACAAGCAGGAAAAGAAAGTCCCGAAACTGGAGAAGGGAAACACGACAGGGGCTAAAGTCGAGAAAAAGGTATCGGGCAAAGAGAAGAACAACTCTCCAAAAGCCTAAGAAAAAGAAGTTTTTAGACTCTGGTCGACATCCCTGTCAGAATGCCACAGCACTCCAAAGTAGTTCGACAAACGTTCAAACGACAACAGCAACCAAAAACATCAAGTTATGACAAAACTGGAAGTCATGAAAAAAGCATATGTAGAACGCGATGTGAGTTGGATGTACTTCAACCATCGCATTCTACAAGAAGCAAAGAAAGAGTTTGTACCCTTGCTGGAACGACTCTCTTTCCTTGGCATCTACTCCAACAATCTCGACGAATTCTTTCGCGTACGTGTGGCATCGCTCAACCGTATGCTGGAACGCAAGCTCGGTAAAGAGACCGAACAACAAATAAAGAAATCACTCAAAACCATCAACAAACTCAACGAATCCTTTTCGAAAGAATATACTGAGGCTGTGGATGGAGTTTTCAAGGAACTGGAAATCCACAAGATTCGCCTTGTCACTGAAACTGAACTCAACGACGAGCAGAAGGATTTTCTGACACAATTCTTCTACGACAAACTCAACGGCTCTGTCAACCCCATCTGGCTCTCCGAGATAGAAGACCTCACTGTGCTGGAAGACAACCGAATATACCTTATCGTGGAGAAAAGCGAGAACAAGGACAACAAGAAGAAATATGCCATCGTGAAAGTACCCGACCGCATATACGGACGATGGGTGAAAATACCTTCAAGCGATGGGTTTGACAACATCATGTATCTCGATGACGTGATTCGCTATTGCCTACCCCTGGTTTTCCTCGGCTTCAAGGAAAGCACCTATCGTGCCTACAGTTTCAAGTTTACCAAAGACGCAGAGATGGAGATGGACAACGACGCCGATTTTGGTACGATGGAAAAGATAGCCTTAGGCGTGAGCAGCCGAAAGAAAGGAGACGCCGTACGCGTCATCTATGACCACGAAATGCCCAAGGAGATGCAGAAGAAACTGCGCGAACGATTGAACACCAAGGAACTCGACGCTTCGCTGGCGGGCGGTCGATACCAAAACCACAAGGACTTGATGTCGTTCCCAGACTGTGGACACAAAGACTTAAAATACGAGAAATGGCCCCCCATCATGAAGCCCGAGTTCCTCTCAAACGAGAGCATCCTCGAACAGATACGTGACCGCGACCGCTTCATACACGTGCCATACCATAGCTTCAATGGTTATATCCGTGTACTACGTGAGGCTGCCACCAAGCCCGAAGTGAAGGCCATCAAGACAACACTCTATCGCCTGGCAAAAGACTCGAAGGTGGTAAAGGCTCTTATCACAGCAGCCCGCAACGGCAAGAAGGTAACGGCAGTAGTGGAACTGCTCGCCCGTTTTGACGAGGAAAGCAACATCAAGTGGAGCAAGCGAATGCAAGAAGAGGGAGTCAACGTCATCTTTGGCGTGGAAGGGCTGAAGATTCATTCGAAACTGCTCTACGTAGAGTCGAAGAAAGGCAACATCGCCTGCATCGGAACGGGTAACTTCCATGAAGGAAACGCCAAGATTTACACCGACTACCTGATGATGACCGCACGCCCAAAGATAGTGAACGAGGTGGCAAAGGTGTTCGACTTCATCGACCGTCCCTTCTCGCCATTCCGCTTCAGCGAGCTGCTCGTATCGCCCAACTCCATGAAGAGCCGCATCTTGCGTATGCTTGACACAGAAATTAAAAACGCCAACGAGGGTAAGGAGGCTTGGGCAAAGATCAAAATCAACCACATCACAGATACCGATATGGTGACAAAACTCTACCAGGCCTCCAAGGCTGGTGTCAAGATAGACATCGTGATACGTGGCAACTGCTCGCTTGTACCTGGTATCAAAGGGTTCAGCGACAACATACGGTGTGTAGGCATTATCGACCGATATTTGGAGCACAGTCGAATACTCATCTTTGCCAATGGCGGAAAGCCAAGATATTTCATTGGATCCGCTGACTGGATGCCAAGAAACTTGTTGAACCGCATCGAGGTACTTACGCCTGTATACGACGAGGAAATGCAGGCCGACTTGATGCGCACCATCTCGTATGGAATGAGAGACACAACCAACGGGCGAATCATAGATGGAAAAGGCACCAATGCGTTTGTTGAAGGCGAGCCTTTCCGTAGTCAGGAAGAACTTTATAAAGCATATAAGCAATCATCTATGCTAACACAAAAAACACTACTATGAATTTAGCAGCAATAGACATAGGTTCAAACGGAGCCCGGCTTCTCATCAAGCGCTTCGAACCAGAAGCAAAAAGAGAGGAAGACCGAATCAAAAAAGTAATGTTCATACGCGTTCCACTTCGCTTGGGAAAGGATGTCTTCACATTGGGGAAAATATCAAAGGAACGTGAAAAGATGATGCTCCACATGATGAAAGGCTTCAAGCAGTTTATGAAGCTCAACGACGTGGAAGCCTTTCGTGCCTGTGCCACATCGGCCATGCGAGATGCCGAGAACGGCAAGAAAGTACTCAAGAAAATAGAGAAACAAACAGGTATCAAACTCGAAATCATCAAGGGACAGGAAGAAGCACAACTTCTCTACAACAATCTGGTGGAAAAGACAGACTCAAACGAAGGCAACTTTGCCTACATCGATGTAGGTGGTGGCTCTACCGAGGTCTCGATAATACATGACGGAACCCTTGCCGAAAGCTATTCCTACAATATGGGGACGCTAAGGCAACTCAGCGGAAAAGTAACAGCGGAGACAGAAGCACTATTCAAGCAGAATCTTACAAGATACTCACAAGAGTATGGTAACATACGCATCATTGGTTCGGGGGGCAACATCAACAAACTCAACAAGTTGGCACGCCACAGCAAGAACGCAAACAAAGAATTGTCGCTTGCCGAGTTGAAACGTCTCTACCAAATGATGCAGCCCCTGAGCATTGAAGAAAGAGAAATTTCATTCTGCCTGCGGGAAGACCGTGCAGACGTAATCATCCCTGCCGCCGAAATATTCATCAAGGCCTGTGAATACTTACTATGCGACAACATCATGGTTCCCAACATCTCTTTGGCCGACTCCATCGTTGATGGACTATATGAGACAACCCAGCAGACAAAGGTATAAATCCAACCTTTGCCCGCTGGGCTTCTTCTTAGAAAATCTTTCTGTCTTTTTAGACGTTATTTTTTAAAAACCTTTGCCATACCACACTATGAAAGACACGAATATCCAAAAAAATGGCAATTTATTTGTGTAATACACAAAAAAATGCTATTTTTGCGGTCGTGTTCCTTACAAAACACTAATAACTTAGATAATAACAATAACAATAACCATTTATTAATATGAGTTTAAAAATCGTAGTACTTGCCAAGCAAGTACCTGACACAAGAAATGTGGGTAAGGATGCGATGACTGCCGAAGGCACCGTGAATCGCGCTGCCCTTCCTGCTATCTTCAATCCTGAAGATTTGAACGCATTGGAGCAGGCTCTTCGATTGAAAGAGCAGAATCCTGGTTCTACAGTTGGTATTTTGACAATGGGTCCTCCGCGTGCTGGCGAGGTTATCCGCCAGGGTCTTTATCGTGGTGCTGATACGGGGTGGTTGCTTACCGACCGTCTCTTCGCCGGTGCTGACACACTGGCTACCTCTTACGCCCTCGCCACTGGTATCAAGAAGATTGGCGACGTGGACATCGTGATTGGTGGTCGCCAGGCTATCGATGGCGATACTGCACAGGTAGGTCCACAGGTGGCACAGAAGTTGGGATTGAACCAGGTAACCTACGCCGAGGAAATCCTCAAGGTGGAGAATGGCAAGGCTACTATCCGTCGTCACATCGACGGTGGTGTAGAGACCGTTGAGGCTCCATTGCCAGTGGTTATCACCGTGAATGGCAGCGCTGCACCTTGCCGTCCTTGCAACGTGAAGCTCGTGATGAAATATAAATACGCTACTTGCCCTATGGAGCGCAAAGGCAACGAGCCTTGGGCTAAGCTCTATGAGGAGCGTCCTTACCTGACCTTGAACCAGTGGAGCGTTGCCGATGTAGATGGCGACCCTCAGCAGTGTGGTTTGAGCGGCTCACCTACCAAGGTGAAGGCTGTGAAGAACATCGTGTTCCAGGCTAAGGAGAGCAAGACCTTGACCAGCAGCGACGAGGACATCGACAACTTGGTTAAGGAATTGTTGGACGAAAGTATTATCGGATAGGATTTTTCGAGGAGTTAAAGGAGTTAAGACAATTGTTGTAAGGCAATGTCTCCCCAAAAGACTCAAGCAACAAAAGCTGTTGCCTTAACTCCTCAGCGACCGCAGAGAGCGATAACTCCTAAACTCCTTTAACTCCTAAAATTATAAATAGAAACAATGAACAACGTATTTGTATATTGCGAGGTAGAAGGCACAACCGTTGCCGAAGTATCTCAGGAATTGCTCACCAAGGGTCGTAAGCTCGCCAACCAGCAGGGTGTGGAGCTTCATGCCATCGTTGCCGGCACTGGCATCAAAGGCAAGGTGGAAGACCAGATTCTCCCTTATGGTGTAGATAAATTATTTGTTTTCGATGCTGAGGGTTTGTTCCCATACACTTCAGCTCCCCATACTGACATTCTCGTCAACCTCTTCAAGGAGGAGAAGCCTCAGATTGCCTTGATGGGCGCCACCGTTATCGGTCGTGACCTCGGTCCTCGTGTTTCTTCTTCATTGACCAGTGGTTTGACTGCCGACTGTACTGAGCTTGAGATTGGTGATTACGACGACAAGAAGAGCGGCAAACACTATGATGGCTTGCTCTATCAGATTCGTCCTGCCTTCGGTGGCAACATCGTGGCTACCATCGTCAACCCAGAGCACCGTCCACAGATGGCTACCGTTCGCTCTGGTGTGATGCAGAAACACATCTACGAGGGTGAGTGCAAGAAGGAAGTGGTTTATCCAGAGGTTAGCAAGTATGTACCTGCCGAGGACTTCGTAGTGAAGGTACTCGACCACCATGTTGAGGCCGCCAAGCACAACTTGAAGGGCTCTCCTATCGTTGTTGCCGGTGGTTATGGTGTTGGTAGCAAGGAAGGCTTCGACCAGCTCTTCGAGTTGGCTCACCTGTTGCATGGCGAGGTAGGTGCTTCTCGCGCCGCAGTCGATGCAGGTTGGGTTGAACACGACCGCCAGATTGGTCAGACGGGTATCACCGTTCACCCTAAGGTATATATCGCCTGTGGTATCTCTGGTCAGATCCAGCACATCGCAGGTATGCAAGATTCCGGCATCATCATCTCCATCAACAACGACCCAGATGCTCCAATCAATAAGATTGCCGACTATGTAATCAATGGTACCGTAGAGGATGTCGTTCCAAAGTTGATTAAGTACTACAAGCAGAATTCGAAGTAAGCTTCATTGGCTATTGAAATAGGCTTCGATGACAAACGAAATAGGCTTCAGTGCCTATCGAAGCCTATTGCATAAAACTTCGTAGCCCATTATACATTATTTATATATAAAGAAAAGCAAAATGGCTAATTACTATAGTGATCATCCT
>ERZ808240.1469-NODE-1469-length-28987-cov-11.827457_pt1 | contig 28987 bp, 23 predicted proteins | sample MGYA00521084_ERZ808240 | MGnify/ENA primary metagenome ERZ808240 (study PRJEB31516, sample SAMN03275571) | gut metagenome | biome: mammalia-associated habitat; material: feces | host: Papio cynocephalus | place: Kenya | collected 2012-08-06 ... | reverse complement strand
CTTTTCCAAAGGCCTGTATCTGCCTTCTTGATTTTATACTCTATTGTATGTACCCTTCTGTGCGGATATGTTTCCTGCGGTTTATTTTTCCAACACCTTGACTTTATGGGCTTCCACGCCAAAAAGCGCCTGGGCGATCTGGGTGATCTCACCGGTCATATTGCCTTTTCCGGCTCCTTCCGCCACCACCAGGACTCCCTCTACCTTGGGGGTAATCGTCTTCACCACAAAGGGGGAACCCTGACTGCCATCCTGATACACCGTCTGATATCCGGTATTAGAAGAACTTAACGTGCGGGTTCCTCCCGCGGAATCCTGTTCCTCTGTCTGGGATCGTTCCGCAGTCATGTCTTTCTCCACGATCCTCTCCTCCGAGGATTCCAGTGTGATCATGACTTCCACTTCTCCCAGACCCCGGACGGATTCCAGCATTTTTTTAAGCTTTTCCTCCAGATAGGTGGTATATTCCTCCGTGCTTCCTGCCGTTACCGCCCTGGTTCCGACCTCCATTGCATCCTGCTGTGTCGCATCTTCCGTTCCGGAAGATGTGAAAATTCCGGCATTGTACTGCTCTGTGATCTCCGTGCCTGTATCCGTTGTCGCAGGATCTTCTTTTTTCACCGGAAGGGCGACGATAAACAAAAGAACACCTAACAGCACCAGAATCAGCAGATTGTCCCGGCGGAACCATTTTGGAGGGGCGGAACCGCCTGCGCTTATGCTGCCTGTGAACTTTTCCAAGAATTCTCCCACTGCTTCTCACCTCTTTTTCTTTTTTCCCTGACTTCGATCCTTTCTCATGAGCCTCCGGCAAGCTTCTCCATTATTCCAGCCGGACCGGTGCAATTTCCACCTGGATCCCGTCAGTTTCCACATTTTCCGTATCCGTTTTTTTCTGCTCTGTGGTTTTTTCCTCCGGGTCTTCCCCTGCTTCCTCGGCCACGGCAGCTGCCGCATTCCCGATTTCCTCCTGTGACTGCTTTGCCCGCTCAGAAGCCCGGGTCAGTACCGACTGCAGTTCCTGCGTAAATTCCTGTGACTGTTCCTGTACATTCTGATCTGCTTCCCCACCGAAAGCAGTCAGAACCGGCTGCAGCAGCTGGATCAGAAGCATCACGGACAATAACAGCTTTAAATATTTCTCATAAGATTCCTTCGGTCTGAAATGAACGATAGTCTGGGCACAGATCAGAAAAATCCCCGCCTGTCCCACGACCCGGTATAACCACTGCATCTGCTCACACCCCTTTGCTTCCCGTTGCCAAAAGTGCCAGCGTAATCAGGAACAGAAGCATCGCCGTCCCCACGGTACGGAACAACAACATCCCGGCATTGCCTATTCGATCCGTACAATTGGTCACTCTCTTATCGCCGACAATCCCCATAAAAGCCGCCGCACCTTTGATAAGAACCGACGTCAACAGAATCTGTAACAGCGGAACAGCACATGCCGCAATTAACAACAGTAACAGCAACACACCGATACTGTTGCGAATCACCACTGCGGAGCCTACTGCCAGCTCCAGAATTCCATCTGCTGCGTTTCCGATCCCCGGCAGTGCGGAAAGTGCTTTTTCCACCGCGGAAGTTTTCACAGAATCCAGTACCGGCGTAATCAGCGACTGGAACACACTCACTCCCGTGACCACCCCCAGGGAAGCCTTCAGTATCCAGCCGATTGCCTTCTCCAGCAGGTCCGTCAGAAGCGCCAGTTTCTCTTCCACCCAGATCCCATTGATCAGATTCAGCAGACTGTAGCTGTAGATCAACGGTAGTACCACTCCCAGTAATATTTTCTCCGTTCCGTAGATCAATAAAAGCATCATCTGATACCCGGCACCTACCATAGTGGGACCCGACGCCACTCCCACTGCCAGCAGATAAGTGGGCACCATCAGTTTTACAAACAGTATGATATTTTCCATGGTGTCTCTCGCCGTCTGCAACACATCAAAAAAGCATTGCAGCAGAATCACTCCCATCAGCAGATAGATGAAATAAAAGCTTAAGTCCGCGATCTGATGTTTGTCGAAAACCTCCACGAAATGAATCAGCAAAGCGGACAGGATCCCCAGCACGATCAGCCAGATCAATATATTTTTGATGCCGGAGGCATAAGTCCCCATTCCCCGCATCACTTCCTGCCAAAGTGTCCCTGTCGCTCCCAGTACATCCGCCTGTAATAACTGTCCAAGCAGCTCCGCCGCTGATATCCGAAAGGTGGGAAACAGCTGCTGCATTCCCTTCTCCAGCTCGTCCATGCCGTATTCCTGCCACATCATGTCCATCTGCATAACCGCTCCTATAGGATGCCGTAGATCTGCCGGATCACCGCAAGCAAAATTGGCAGCCCGGCAAACAGCACCGATAATTTTCCCAGGATCTCGATCTGATCCGATACCGCCGCGAACCCTGCATCCTTGCAGATACCGGCGCTGAACTCACACAGATAGGTAATTCCCACTACTTTCATTAAAATACCAAGATACCCTTGTGTCTCTCCCATATATTGCTGCAGACCTGCGAACTCATCAAACAATCTTCCCGCCAGCCCCAGCACATAAGAAAACACCAGTACACTCAGGGCAAATCCAATGAGCAATGCGTATTCCGGACGCTGCTGCTTAAACTGTACGGCAAACAGTACCCCCGCAATTCCCAGTAACGCTATCTTAATGATCTCTGCCATTTTTCCTCCTAAAACGAAAACAGGGTCTGCACGGTATCAAACAGATCGTAGATATAAGGAACGATCCAGCTAAGTACCAGAATCAGCCCCGCCAGGCTGATCAGAAAGGCATGTTCCTCCCTGCCGCTGTGTTTTAAGACCTGGCTGAGTATTGTTACAAGGATCCCCACCGCTGCGATTTTAAAGATCAGTCCTATTCCCATCTTTCCCCGTCCTTTTCTCTTCTCTCTGTCATCCTTTGATCCTTGTCAGACTAACAATATCAACAGCAGCAATCCGCTCATTGCCCCCAGTCCCACCGAAAGTCTGCATTTCTGTATCAGTTCCCGCTGTTGTGCCTCTGCGGTCTGTTCCAGCCTCTGTCTGGACAGTTCCATTGCCCGGATCTGCATGGCTTCCTCCGCATAACCCTCTTTTCCCACAAAAAGCAAAAACTGCTCAATATCCTCTTTTTTCAGGGGCAGAGTCTTTAACCTGCGACGGAAGCTCTCCTGCGCAAGTTCTAAAAAACCTACCTCTTCCGAAGCTGCATATTCCCGGTAGACGCTGTCGCAGATCTCTCCCAGGCAGTCCTTACGCTGTCTGCCGATCTGCCGGCAGCATTCCGGAAGGGTGGATCTGTTATACCGGATCTCGCTGATCCACTGCTCTAAAATACAGATTAACTCCCTGGTAAAATGGAGTCTTAGCACCATCTGCTGTCTATACCACAATCCCAGTCCCAGACAGCCACCGAGGATCAGTCCCGCTCCCAGCATCTGCATTCCATCCTCCCCCTTCCTTTTAAGATCACAATTCGGTCAAACATTCGTCGGATCTCATCCGTGCCCAGGCGACTGGCAGCATCCGCTTCGTCGGTTCCGTGTATCGTGGCAAGCAAACGGCATCCACATGCCGCAGCCTTATGTAATGCACGGATGTCAGCATCTTCTCCCAATTCGTCCACTGCGATGACCTGGGGTGACATGGAGCGCAGCAAAAGCAGCATCCCCAGTGCTTTCGGGCAGGCATCCAGCACATCCGTCCGCATTCCAAGATCATTCTGCGCCCGTCCCAGATACGATCCCGCCAGTTCGGAGCGCTCGTCCACTACGCCCACCTTAAGTCCCGCACCGTAGGCATTTCCGTCGGAAATCTGGCGGATCAGATCCCGTAAAAGAGTCGTCTTGCCAAATCCCGGCGGTGATATGATCAGCGTATTCTGAAATCTTCCTTCTTTATATAATTGCGTAAGGATCCCATCCGCCGCTCCCCGGATCTCGTGAGAGACACGGATGTTAATAAAGGCTATATTTTTCAGAGTCCGCAGACTGTTCTCATTTTCCAGCACTGCCTGTCCGCACAACCCGATCCTGTGCCCGCCTTCCACGGTTAAAAATCCCTGCCTGATCTCATCGGCATAGGCATAGACGGAGTCCCGGCACAGCCATGCCATCAGCTCCCGAAGTTCCTCCCCCGTGGTCAGATGCCCTCCGTAAGGCGTTTCCTGCCAGTGTCCCCGGTTATCCGGGAAATGGTCTCCCTGCGCCGTCTCCACCATGATGGGTCTGTCCACCCTTAGCCTGATCTCCCGGATACGATCTCCTCTGTCTGCGGTCTCCTGCCAGAAAGCTCTTCTCTTTTGCGGGAAAATACGAAGCAGGCTGTCCATGTTTCACCTCCCGGATATCTCTCTTTTTTCAATATATGTTATGGTGGACAGGATATTCCTTCCATTCTTCTCTTTTTTATAAATATGTGGTATACTAGCTGATATATGTTTTTATGACTTTTATTCTTGGAGGATTTTTATGAACATTATCATTGTGGGCTGCGGCAAAGTAGGCTACACCCTGGTAGAGCAATTAGGCGGCGAGGATCACAATATCACCGTAATCGACACCAATGAGGAAAAGGTAAATTCCATCACCGATGATCTGGATGCCATGGGCATCGTAGGCAACGGCGTCAGTTTCCAGACGCTGACCGAAGCGGGCATCGACCATGCAGATCTTCTGATTGCCGTGACCGGATCCGATGAGCAGAATCTTCTCTGCTGTGTGATTGCAAAAAAAGCCGGACATTGTAAGACCATCGCCCGTGTCCGCAATCCCATATACAATAACGAGATTGCTTTCCTGCGGGAAGAACTGGGACTTGCCATGATCATCAATCCGGAGCTGTCCAGTGCGGCGGAGATTGCCCGGATCTTTCAGTTCCCTTCTGCGGTTAAGATTGATACCTTTTCCAAGGGAAGAATCGAGCTTCTGCATTTCCGCGTGACCCATGACTGTCTCTTAAATAACTATGAACTGATCCACATCCGTACCACCTTAAAATGTGATGTACTGGTATGTATGGTCACCCGTGACGGTCAGGTGCTGATTCCCCGAGGCGATTTCGTATTTCGCGAAGGGGATGTTGTAGCCATCGTCTCCACGCCGCCCAAGGCCAATGATTTCTTCAAAAAGATCGGCATCGGCTCCGGCAGAGCCCATACCGCCATGATCGTCGGCGGCGGTACCATCGCCTACTATCTGGCAAGACGTCTTTTGGAAGTCGGCATCCATACCAAGATCATTGATCAGGATCCCGCCCGCTGTGAGCACTTAAGCGAACTGCTTCCTAAGGCTTCCATCATCTGCGGCGACGGTACGGACGAGCGTATCCTGATCCAGGAGGGTCTGGAAAAAGTTGATGCTTTCGCAGCATTAACAGGTCTGGACGAGGAAAATATCCTTCTGTCTCTGTATGCGAAGAGAGCTTCCCATGCCAAGGTGGTCACCAAGATCAACCGGATCAATTTCAGTGGGGTCTTAAGCGATATTAAACTGGATACCATCTCCTATCCCCGACTGCTGACTGCGGATATCATTATCAAATATGCGAGATCCATGAACGAATCTCTCAACAGTAATGTGGAGAATCTGTATAAGCTGGAGGATGGTCGGGCGGAAGCACTGGAATTCTATATTAAGGAGGATTCCGCCATCACCAACATACCGTTGAACCGCCTGCGTATCCGCAAAAACATTCTGGTATGTTCCATTGTCCGCGGTGGTCAGGCGATCATTCCCGGTGGTCAGGATGAGATCCATGTGGGCGATTACGTGGTCGTGGTATTGACTCATGCCCGTCTGAATGACATTAAGGAAATTATAGAAGGATAATTATCATGAATTATGCAATCTTAAGTTTTATCATCGGCTGTATTTTACAGTTCGAGGCATTGTTTTTACTGCTTCCCTGGATCGTAGGTATCATCTACGGAGAGTATCATGTGGCGCTCATCTATCTGCTGACCGCTGCTGTATGCTTTATTCTGGGCAAACTGCTGGCATTTAAGCACAGCGGCAAATTCAAGGAATTGTATGTCAGAGAAGGTTTCACCGCGGTAGCACTTGGCTGGTTTGTGATGGCTGCCTTCGGCGCAGTTCCGTTTGTGCTCACCAAAGAGATTCCTTTTTATATCGATGCTCTCTTCGAGACCATCTCCGGTTTCACAACCACCGGTTCCAGTATTCTGTCTGACGTGGAAGCCTTAAGCTATGCCAGTCTGTTCTGGCGAAGCTTCACCCACTGGGTCGGCGGTATGGGCGTATTCGTGTTCATCATGGCGATCCTGCCGATGATGGGCGGATCCACTATGAATCTGATGCGTGCGGAGAGCCCGGGACCTTCCGTCAGCAAGCTGGTACCGAGAGTACGGGATACAGCGAAGATTCTCTACGGACTTTATATGGCAATTACGGTATTGGGTGTCATTGTATTGTGTGTGTGCGGTATGCCGCTGTTTGATTCCCTGTGTACGACCTTCGGCAGTGTCGGTACCGGTGGATTCGGTATCAAGAACAGCAGTATCGGCGGATATTCTCCGCTGATTCAGAATGCGGTGACAGTACTGATGATCTTAAGCGGTGTCAATTATACCGTGTACTTCTGTCTGTTGAGCAAACAGTTTAAGGAAGCTTTTTCCATCGAGGAAGTCCGCTGGTATTTTGTGATTATTTTAGTCAGTGCCCTGACGATTGCCTGGAATGTCCGTCCTCTCTATGCAAGTTTGGGCGAGACCCTGCGGCACTCCTTCTTCCAGGTGGGAACGATTATCACCACCACGGGATTTGCCACCACAGACTTTAACATGTGGCCGCAGTTATCGAAAACGATTCTGCTGTTACTTATGATGATCGGTGCCTGTGCCGGCAGTACCGGCGGCGGTATGAAGGTCTCCCGTGTGCTGATTCTGTTCAAGGCGATCCGTAAGGAACTGGCGATGATGATTCATCCCCGGATGGTGAAAAAGATTAAGATGGACGGGCACAACCTGTCCCATGAGACGCTGCGTTCCACCAATGTCTATATGACGGCTTATTTTATTGTACTGTTTGTCTCTCTGCTGATCGTCAGTCTGGATGAATATGATCTGACTACGAACTTCACTGCAGTGTTAGCTGCACTGAATAATATCGGACCCGGACTGGAGTTAGTAGGACCCACACAGAACTTCGCATTGTTCAGTCCGCTGTCGAAATGTGTGCTGATGTTCGATATGCTGGCAGGAAGACTGGAGCTGTTCCCGATGCTGGTGATCATGCTGCCGTCCTGCTGGAAGAAATATTAACTGGCTCGTAACGTAGGGCTGCCGTAACCCCCACGAACGCCCGCGGTGGACGGAATATCCTTCCTTGATGTAGGGTCTCCCGGTGGGAATTTTCTACCGAAAAGTGAGAAGCAGTTCTAAACCTCACGGGCACGGCTCCAGTTGCCATCCATGGCAACGTCCGCCTGTTGCGAACGTCCTGTTCGCTCCACCCTGATGTTCAACACTTTTCGAGAAAATATCACCACCTCCCGACAAACATCTTCAGAAGGATGTTCCGTCCACCGTGGGCGTTCTGTGATTTGGAAATCCTAGAATTTTGTCCGCACCCTCCACTCAAATCCCATGAGAAACCAGTAAGTCTAACTCATGTTACTGGTTTCTGTATTTCTCCAAAGTCATTTACATACTTAATTCTTGTTTTCAAATTTTATGCATGTGTTTTCTAAGCAATTTACATACCTGTTTTCCGTTTTAGCCTATTGCACATGTGTTTTTTCGGTTATCATACATGCCGGATCATTATCTTTGGATTTTAGGTATGTATTTTCCTACTTGCTATACATACCTGATTTTTACTTTTGAATTGTTCGCATGTATTTCTTATTTTTTTGTACATACTAAATCTTTGTTTTTGACTTCCGCACCTGTATTTTTAAATGCTCTGCCTAAATAATTGCGATATTTTTCGTAACCCAGCAGAAAAGGACTGCTCCCCTTGGCGTAGATGCGGCGGAGACTGTGAGATTTTCTTGGAAAGTGGTTGGTCCACAGGGGCAACGCGAACACGATGTTCGCGTTAGCCAAGCCATACGGGCATGGCTTTTTGCGCACATGGATGGCAGCGTAAAGGCGGCCCCGTCATGATGAGAAGCACCTGACCACTTTCCTCTAGAAAATCCACAGCTCGTAGCTAGCATCCGAGCCCAGGGCGGACAGTCTTTTCTGCGTGGATTTAAGAACAACTATTCAACTAACTCTCAAGTTACCAACTTTCACAGTCATTCGCATCATCATTTGGACATGTTTTCTAACATTTTACAATCCGCGATCATCAGGAAAGCTGCCCTGTCTTCTCTGATATTCCGTTGGTAAAATACCATATTTGTCCCGAAACATTTTAGAAAAAGCCTGGCTGTTGGGAAATCCGTTTTTTAAAGCGATCTCACCTATCGCAAGATCTGTCTCCTCCAGTTCCCGCACCGCATGTCCAAACCGAATACTTCGCAAATAGTCTTTGTAATTAATCCGGCCATACTGACGAAACATTTTGGATAAATAAGTCGGGCAATATCCAAAAGTTGCTGCTAATGTTTCCAGTGATATCTCCTCGGCATAGTGTTCCCTAAGATATCCTGTGATCCTGCCAAGACGTCCCATCTGGTCATTTTGAATGCTGTACTTCGTTATCTCATCCGGTATCCGATAAACGGTTACTAAAAGATATTTTAGCTGATAAAAAAGGCTCTGCATCAAAAGTTCATAGCCGTACTCTTTTCTCAGCTGCTGTCTGTACATTTTTTCCAGTAAGGCAAACAGCTTTCCATCCTCTTCCCTTTTTTCGTTGGAAAAGTGCATCGTCTGTTCTTCCATAGGAATCTGTAAAACAATCGTCTCATTCCGTCCCGACGTATGAATGGAATGTAATTCATTACTGTTTACGATCATGAACTCTCCTGCCGAAAGAACATATTTTTTATTATTGAGGTAAAAGTCTGCTTTTCCCTCCCTTACGGCAAATATTTCAACACTACAATGCTGATGCGCTTCACGAATATATTTTCCGTCTGCACCTTCGAAACGGAATAGCTTAAAGGGCAGTCCCTGATCCGGCACCACTGCTTCCTGCCGGTATATCTTCTCTTCTTTCATAGTCATCCCTAATATTCCACAATAATACTGTTTCCCGTCTTTTCCGCCTTCAGACAGGTTACCCTTTGACCGGTAAGTCTTTCACTTCTTTCATCCGGCTGTTGTCCTCCAATGGTAATCACATATTCCCCGGGTCTTACCACGCAGTCTCCATCTTCGGTGATATAAGCGAAATCCCGTGGGGAAAGTGTAACTTCAATCCTCTTTTTCTCTCCCGGTGCAAGATGCACGCAAGAGACTCCCTTTAATTGAAATCCCGGTTCGTAATCCAGCGCTTCCTTTCTCTTCACATATACTTCTACCGTCTCCCATAGAGAATAACTGCTCTCATTTACCACACTGGCAGATACTGTCACATTCCCGGAAGTATCTATCAGTTCTCCGGATACACATTCCTCTTCATAATGGACTCTGCCATAATGCAGTCCGTATCCGAAGGGATATAACACGTTTTTATCGGTATACCGGTAGGTCCGGTCTGCCATGCTGTAGTCTGTAAATTCCGGAAGATTTTCCGTTCCCTGATAGAATGTCACCGGCAGTTTCCCGGAGGGTGAAAATTCTCCAAACAGCATTTCCGCAATTGCCTTGCCGCCTCTGGCTCCCGGATACCAACAGTCCACGATTGCTTTCACATTCGGGTTCTGTTCCGCCCAGGACAAGTCAATGGCGCTTCCCGCCATTAACAGAACCACCACCGGCTTTCCTGTCGCTGCAATGGTTTCCAGAAGTTCTTCCTGAAGTCCCGGCAGATTTAGTCCCAGTTTGTCTCCGCTGGCATATTCATTACCGGCATCGCCCTGCTCTCCTTCTATGGTTGCATCCAGTCCAAGGCACATTACTGCCACATCGGCATGTTCCGCGGCAATCACAGCTTCCTGCATGCGGTCTTTCTTCTCGCCCAGACCTTCTACCTTGTCCTTATACAGGTCGCAGCCCTGCGCATAGAGAACCCTGATCTCTTCTCCCACATACTGCTGGATTCCCTCCAATGGAGTGATGTACCGCGAAGAGGTTCCCACATAATTGCCCACCAGTGCGTCTCTGGAATTGGCATTTGGTCCGATAACCGCAATGGTGCGGATTTTTTCTTTCTCAAGCGGCAGAAATTCTTCATTATTCTTCAATAACGTCAGACTTCTCCGGGATGCTTCCACAGATAGCTTTACATGCTCAGGACACTCCACTTTCTCATAGGGAATATCCGCATAAGGAGAAGGATAATCCTCCATCATGCCAAGCCGGATCCTGATCTCCATGAGACGTTCTACCGCTTCCGTGATGGCTTCTTCACTCACCAGCCCCATCTCATAAGCCTTCGGCAAATGCAAAAAAGCATTTCCGCAATTCAGATCACAGCCGTTGTTCACCGCCATTGCAGCAGATTCTTCCGCGATCCCCGTCACATGGTGATGCAGATGGAAATCATTGATTGCCCAGCAGTCCGATACCACATGTCCTTCAAATCCGAATTCATCCCGCAGGATATCCTTTAACAGCGTCCTGCTTCCACATGCCGGTTCCCCATTGACCCGGTTATAAGCTCCCATAACTGCTTCCACTCCGGCATCTTTGACGCAGCGTTTAAAAGCATACAGATAGGTGTCATACAAATCATGCTTTGATACCTTGGCATCAAATTCATGGCGGAGAGCCTCCGGTCCACTATGCACCGCAAAATGCTTTGCACAGGCCGCTGCCTTCGGGTGTTCTCTATCCGGTCCCTGTAATCCCCTGATATAAGCACATCCCAGTCGTCCGGTCAGATAAGGATCCTCTCCGTAAGTCTCATGACCTCTTCCCCATCTGGGATCCCTGAAAATATTGATATTCGGTGCCCAATAAGTCAAGCCTTTATAGATACCTCTGTCACCGCGTTTGGAAAATTCATTGAATTTAGCCCGTCCTTCCGTGGAGACTGCATCCCCAATCTGCCGGAGCAGTTCTTCGTCAAAAGTTGCTGCAAGGGCAATTGCCTGAGGAAACACCGTTGCCACTCCGGCTCTCGCTACTCCATGCAGAGCCTCGTTCCACCAGTTATACGCCGGAATTCCAAGTCTGTCGATTGCCGGTGATTCATACAGCATCTGGCTCATTTTTTCTTCCAGCGTCATCTGCGCTGTCAGTCTTTTCGCATATTCTTTGGTCTCTGCACTCATTTTGCTCTCTCCTTATCTTCTTATTCTCTCGCCATCCATACATATATCATTATCATACTTCAGCCCCAGGCAGCTGTCTACCTATAATCACTCTCTTCCTGCTGCTCTCTTATTTATAAATTGTAACTATTCAGAATAGTTACTATAAATTCTGTAATTCCCCGAAAGTGCCAGCATGGCAAACAGGTACAGGAAATTATCATAATATCGTCTGTTCCCGGTGCGGAGCGGAGTATTCCAGAAGCGGTCTACGCATTCCTTTACATATGGTCCATCCGCTGCCAATGATGCCTGCGCATTGACTGCCACAATGGCAACCGGATGCAGTGCCTTCTCTTCCAGTCTTATTCCGTCAATCAGGAACACGCCGTCCCAGTGTTCTCTCTGCTCTTCACAGTAAAATCTCTGTAAATGATTTGCAGTCTCCGTCTGCCACGGATCTTTGTCATACCAGAGGTGATCCATGGCGATGTTAGCTATGGTGCGGTATGCATCACTGTAGTACCAGTCATGCCTTCCGAAGATCTCCTGATGCCCTGTATAGGGTGTTCCGTCATAGTCTGCATATTCTGCGGAAAGCCCGGTCTCCGGATGGCATGCCTTATGCAGATATTCTCTGCTGGCTGCCGCAGCCTGTTTCCAGAATTCCCGGTCTTCTTCCTCCGCATTCTCCGCAAACAACTCATAAAAATGAGGCAGATGATACGAGGGGTCAGAAAAATTCATGTTTGTGACAAATTTGATCAGATGATGGGAAGGCTCCCACATAGGTTCTCCCGGATGTCCCGGTTCTCCTTTATGAATACATTCCCGCAGGATTGCCTTTGCCTCTTTGCTGTAGGCAAAAATTCCCTCCCCGTCTCCCCAGCGGGCAGAGGCGAAAAACAATGCCATGGCAAAATATTCTTCTCCGTCCGGTGCCGGTCCCTCTGCATTGTGTGTTCCATCCGTACTGCAGGACCAGGCAAAATAGTTACGACAAGGTCCTTCCGGAATATACATATAAGTCCGTACCCACTTCCAAAGGCGGTCAAATTCTGCCTTCTTATCCATCTGTACACAGACCATCATGCCATAGGACATTCCCTCCGTGCGCACATCATGATTGCCGGTATCCTCCAGATACGCCATATCACTGCCTGCCTCATGATAAAAACGTTCTTCCTCCGTTCCGTAAAATATGGTCTCAAAGGTCTGTTCCAGTCTTTCCCGGATCGCGGTCTCTTCATATCCGCACTCTTCAAATACATTTCGATAAATTCCTGTCTGATATGCTCCTGCCATTTTCTCGTTCTCCGATTTTTATTCTTTGACACCGCCCAGAGTAAGTCCTGCTACAAAATATTTCTGTAGGAAAGGATAAATACAGATAATGGGCAGCATGGTAATGATCGTTGCCGCTGCACGCACGGAAGTCGGTGTTACGGTTCCTGCAGCATTCTTCATTGCCTCCGCTGATGTTCCCTGATTGGTTACGGAGGATAACAGCTTCATCAATTCATACTGCAATGTAGTCAGATTACTGCTCATCCGGTTGTACAGCATGGCATCAAACCAGGAGTTCCACTGGCCTACCGCCACAAACAGGGCTACTGTGGCATATACCGGCTTACACAGCGGAGAATAGATTTTCAGGAAAATGGTGCTGTAACCGGCACCGTCCAGCTGTGCGGATTCTTCCAGACTGTCAGGGATTCCGTTCATATAAGTCCGGATCACCAGCATATTAAACGCGCTTACCATTCCTGGGATCACGTATACCCAGAAGCTGTTGGTAAGACCCAGACCCTTATATAACAGGAATGTCGGAATCAGTCCGCCGTTTACATACATGGTGATGACCCAGAACAGAGAAACCTCCCTCTGGAACAGGAATCTTTTCCGGCTGACAATAAAAGCAAGGATTGCATTGGCTTCCAGAGACAACAGCGTTCCGATCAATGTTCTGACAACCGTAATATAGGCACCTGTGATCAGATTATCTTTATGTAAAACCGTCGTATAGTTTTTCCAGGTGAATTTTCTCGGCCACAGGTAGATTCCTCCCCGCAGGGCATCCGTACCGTCGTTCAAAGAGATTGCCAGAGTATTCAGCACCGGATATAACGTTATGATCACAAACAGAATCATTATGATACCGTTTATGAACGGAAAAATGTCGAATTTTTTAGATTTGATCTTATACTGTGTATCTATCATTGTAATTACCATCTCTTTCTGTTTTAGAATAACTGCTCTTCGCCATTATGTTTTGCGATCTGATTGGCCAGAACGATCAGGATGATACTTACCAGGCTCTTGAAGATACCTGCGGCTGTACCTATTGCATAATCTCCCTGGCTGATACCCCATTTCAACACATAAATATCAATCGTCTGGGAGAACTTCTGTACCAATCCGTTTCCTAACAGATACTGAATTTCAAATCCTGCATTTAATACATTACCCACATTCATCAGCAATAAAATAACAATAGTCGGCTTGATTCCCGGAAGGGTAACATATTTGATCTTATTCCACCTTCCTGCGCCATCAATGGCAGCAGCTTCATACAGGGAAGGGTCAATGGATGTGATGGCAGCCAGATAAATAATGGCATTCCATCCTGTCTCCTTCCAGACATTTGCAAATGCTACGATCGGCCAGAAGTACCCAGGATGGGCAAAGAAATTAATTGGCTGACTGAGCACATGCAGATTAACCAATACCTCATTTACAATTCCGGTTCCAGACAACATATCATGCAGGATACCGGTTACGATGATCCAAGAAAGGAAATGTGGCAGATAAGAGATGGTCTGCACTATTTTTTTCCCACCTTTACTTTTAATCTCATTCAGCAAAATAGCAAATACAATTGCGGTAACGAAAGTTGCCACAAGATTGATCACACCCATGGCCAGTGTGTTCCGGATTACCCGCAGGAATGTCACATCCGAGAATAGCATCCGAAACTTCTGAAGTCCCACGAAATCGGAATGCAGGATTCCCAGCTGTGGCTTATAGTTCTGGAATGCCATCGCCCATCCGACCAAGGGAAGATAGTAAAAAATCACTCCATAGATCATCATTACGCCTGCCCAGAACAGCAGAACTTTTTGCCTTTTGATTTCTTTCCATGTGATAGGTGTTCTGGTTTGTTTTACTCTTTGTTTCGATTTTGTTCTCGTTAACGACATAGCCTCGCTCCTTAACAAAAACGGGCAGATGAAATTTTACCTGCATCTACCCGTTTTCAAATTTCATTTATCTGTTTTTATTTGAACTTTGCTGCCAGTTCCATTCTGCTGTCCAGTTCTGCCTGTAACTCACTGATAAAGTCTTCGGGTTTACATGCATTATAAGCATCCATATATGCAGCCCATGCGCTGTCAAAATCAGCAGCCATGACAACTTGAGGGAGCTGTTCATGCTTTACTTCACCAATCTTGGTCCATGCCATGCCACCGGGAGTGCTGGTATTAAAGTTATTGGAGAAAGACCACATAGGATACCATTCGCCGGGCGCATCATTAGTACCTAACATTTCCACATAAGTCTCTGCGCCGTACGCCTGGAATGCTTCCTTGACATCATCATTTAATCCATCGAAAAATTCCTTTGCCTGGCCATCGGGTTTGTTCGCATTGATACCGTCATCGCTGGTTCCGTTGTACTGAGGGAAATACGAATAAGAGCATAAGTGGGATGCCTTATATTCTGTATCGGAAGCCTGCATTCTCTGCTCCGGTGTTCTGTAGAATTCACCATTCTCGTCTACTTCATAGTCAACACCTTCCACGCCCCAGAAACGGAGATTATGGATATCCTGATCCAGCAGATCATTGATCAGTTTCAGTGCACCGGGAACATCCTTACAGCTCACAGTGATTGCAAGTCCGCTACCGGAATTGAATGCGCCGCCGGAATTGTGCCACTGGTTCTTTACGCTCTCATCAATTGTAATAGGGAGAGGAATGTAGTCGCATCCCTGCTCGTCCAGTCCGGCCTGCTTGATCGCATCGCCTGCTGTATATGCGAAATCCCACCACTGATCGATCATGCCTAAAACACGTCCTGTGGAAAGTTTGGAAATATACTCATCGTAAGACTGGGTAAAGGATTCCGGATCCACAATGCCTTTATGATATTCCTCATTTAATTTTTTGAAATATTTCACCGCGGTATCGGAAGTGTTATAATCCAGTACTGTCAGAGTCTCGGGATCTACCATACAGCTTCCGTCGTTGGGATATCCGTCCAGGAACTGCGGTGCATTCTCCAGGCAGAAGTATCTCCAGTCATCACAGAGAATTGTGTACGGTATATTGGCTGTTCCATCTTCCATGGTAGGATTTGCCGCATTATAGGCTTCAATCAGATCAAAATACTGATCCATTGTCCTCACTTCCGGATATCCCGCCCATTTCAAAACTCTTGCCTGAATCCAGAATGCCTCATCATTGTGTGCGCATACCTTCTCCTCGTTCTTGATACAGCTGAACTGCGGAATCCAGTAAATATGTCCGTCTTCCTGACGAAGTTTTTCCCACTCGAGATCTGTAAACAGATTTTTAATGTTGGGATAATCATCCAGGTAATCATCCAAAGCTACCAGTGCGCCTGCTTCATACAGCTGTGAGGTTCCGGTCTGTCCCTCTATGAAATCCGGATACTCACCGCCGGCAATCATGGTACCGACAGCTTCATCTGCCGACTGTCCGGTCAGCCAGGTTTCTTTTACTTTTGCGCCAACCTTCTCTGCAATCATCTGCTGCACTTCGTTGTCATCGTTGATTTCTGATCCCGCTACCCCAAAAAACGCGGTGAACTCTTTGATGCCACCTTCTTCTGTAGTTCCGGTGCTGCTCGTTCCTGCACTTGTTGTGCCGTCTCCGGATGTCTGGTTGCCGTCACTGCCACATCCGGTGAACAGTGCCGCTGTCATTGCTGACACGAGTAACATGCTTACAAGTCTTTTTTTGTTCATGTTGTAACTACCTCCCTTTTGATAAGTCTATTTTACCTTTTTAAGAGGAACAAACAATCAGAGGAACTATAGCAAAAGACAGGGTAAATTATAGGTAGTCCTGTAATTTACCCTGTCTTTTATTCTCTTACTCTCCCTGCTGCATTTTTTTACGGAATCTTGCGGGTGTACAGCCTTTGATCTGAATAAACCGGTTCGTAAAATAGTCAAGATCATGATACCCTACATCCTCTGCGATCTGTGCGATCTTTTTGTCGGTGCGCAGCAAGGCATCCGCAGCCTGCTCCATCCGGTAATTATTCAGATAGTCTTTAAAGGATTGTCCGTATTTTTTCCGGAAAAGCTGTCCCAGATAAGCACTGTTGACATAATATTTCTCACTCAGACTTTTCAGTGTAATATTTGACGCGTAGTTTTCCCGGATTTCCTTTTCCACCTGTCCCAATATACCTCTGGATACATTTTTACGCAGCTGGGACAGATAATCCGAGTATTCACAGGCAAATCTGGTCAGATGTGCCTTACTTCCGCGCTTTACCCCCGTCTCAAAACTGCTCTCACTGATAACTCTTAAAATTTCCTCCTGATTCACGTCATCATCCTGTTCGCAGGCTAAGTGGATCAGCTGAAACAACAGATAATTAATATTGAGGTTCATGATTTCTCCGCAGATACCGCGTTTACACATTTCTTCGTAAAAGAAGGCTACCGCTTCCCGGATTTTCAGATGATTGTTCTGTTCAATTGCCTTCAGCAGACCATCCAGACTCTGCTTACACAGAATCAGCCCTTCCGGGGATACCTGTACTTCCTCTTCATAAAAATAGATATTTTTCTTTGCCCGGAACCCCTGAAAAGAACGGAGCATGCAGGTGTTACCGTAAGACTTTGCGATACTGCTGATATCCTGTACTTTTTTTCCAACCAGCATTACTACATTTTTCTGCAAATTTGATGCAAGATATTCCCGGAACTGTTCCAGATACCGTTTTACTTCCACTCCGTTTTTTTTCGGAACATAATCAAACAAAAGCAAACCTATATCATAGATTTTTTCATTGACAGAGACATCAAATACGCACAGATTGGCATCTTCCTTCAAATGTTCCCTGCTGTACTCATACAGTCTCCTCTGTTGGGTTCTCATCTCCCGGTCCGTTGTCCCCTCGTCATCACAGAATTCTTCCATCTGAATCTCCACATAACGCACACCGGTTCCGCACCGCATATGCTCATGTACATATTTAACATTCAGATCATCAAACTTTCCCTGGATCAGTGCAATGATATGCCTTGCCAGATAAGCCTGCTCCAGTTTCTGGTTCTTCTCATGATCCATTTTCTCTCTGTTGCGCAGGGCAAGTACCTTATTCAGCAGTTTGCACAGGATTTCGCTGTCTACCGGCTTTAACAAATAGTCTGTGCAATCATTCTGCATTGCCTGTTGTGCAAAACTAAATTCCGCATATCCGCTCAATATGACAAAGTACGCATCCGAAATTTCATCTTTACGGATACGTTCCAGCAGTTCCAGTCCTGTCATCTGCGGCATTTTAATATCCGCAATGACCATATCCACCTTTTCCTTCTTCAAAAAAGCCAGTGCTTCCATCCCATTTGCTGCTGTTCCCGCAATCTGAAAGCCTTCTTTCTCCCAATCTACTAAAAGCTTTAATCCCTGCAAAATAAACGGCTCGTCATCAACCAACAATACTTTCAGCATCTGTTCTGCCCTCCTGTAAACAGGGAATCCATATCGTAACCGTGGTTCCCACCCCTTCTTCTCCTTCTACACAGAATTCCACTCTGTTTTCCGTTACCATTTTCAGTCTGACACAGGCGTTGATAATGCCCACTCTTCCGCCACTCTTGAGCATCTCAATGTTTGCATTGCGCATATTGTTCTGCAGTTCGGCAATTTTGTCTTCCGGCATACCGCTTCCGGTGTCTTCAATTTCTATTTCCATTCCTTCTCCCTGCCGGGCTATCCGCACAAAGATCCATCCCGGGCTGGCTTTGCTTTCGATTCCATGCACACAGGCATTTTCCACAAAGGTTACAATCGTAAGCTTCGGTACTTTAAAGTTTTCACATTCCCTGTCCACTTCAATGTCATAATTCAGCCGTTCTCCGAAACGGTACTTCTGAAGCGCCAGATAGGCTTTTACAAATTCAATTTCCTGAGAGATACTCACGGAATCGTTGCCCCATTCCACATACTGCCTCTGCATCACCGCCAGTTTGGCCACCATATCGGCTGTCTCGTTTTCTTTTTTCAAAATGCTGTGCATCCGGATACTTTCCAGTACATTAAACAGAAAATGGGGATTGATCTGGCTGTGTAATGCCAAAAGTTCCGCATTTTTTCTTCCCACCAGCATCTCCTGTTCGCGAATCTTATTCTTATATACGGTCTCGATCAGTCCATTGGTACGTTCCACCATGCGGTTATAATTCCGGATCATGCTGCTGATTTCGTCTTTTCCGCCTTCGCAGGGCATGGAAATCAGATGATCGCTGTCCACCGATTTGAATACCCGGCTCAGCTCCGTAATTCTCTTCGTAAAGGAACGGTTGAAAATCTGTACAAACCAGAAAGGAAAAATAACATTTACGGCAAGCAGCAGCAATATAATGGGAAGTTCATTCCGGATACTGGTAAGAAAACTGTTCTCTACCGGCTTCACATAGATTGTAAGTTCCGTACCGTACAGGCTGATGGAATGTTCATAAGCTCCCCGCAGCGGATCGTCCAGCCGTTGAAATTCGCTGCCGTAACTGCCATATTGTCCATTGGAAAGAAGGATCCGATCCCCTTCACAGATCAGGACCTCATTATCATAGTTCATGTTTTTAAGGGTGCGCACCATACTACCGTAATCAAACTCGATTTTTAAATACTTTTCTGTCTCTGCATCATAGAAATCCAACCGCTGGAGATAAATGATTCGCCGTTCCCTTGTGATTCTGGAACTGCTGTCATCATAGACAAAAAAGAGCCCTTTGCTTTTCCCTTCTTCATTCAGGCGCAGATAACTCTCGGTATCCCGAAGCTTATCCAGGGTATTGACTCTTCCTCCGTTTACAACAGTGTCGTTGTCCGTATACAGAGTGAATATCATACCGTTCATTCCCAGGGCATTTTCCAATAGCGTCCTGCTCAGGAAATCCTGATATGCCGCCACGTATTCCGCAGAATTAGTATATCTTTTAGATAAAAAATCTTCAAAATCACGATTGGTATAAATACTGTTGGCTATCTCCCCGGCATTTCCGATCATACTGCTCAGACTGTATTCCACTGCACTGGCAATATTGGACATCTCATGTTCCCTGCGCTCTCTGTCGGATTTTGCAGTCGTCAGGAATACAACACTATCTGTCACGATCAATGGGATCAGTACGCAGACAACATAGAAAATATAAAACTTTTTCCTGATGGTAAAATCATCCATCCAACGTTCCAGCTTATGTAATGCCTTCCCCATAAGATTCTCTCCTCATTTATGTGAAAAAGAGCAGACATTTCTGCAGCCTGCTCTTCTTTATTATAGGACATCTATGATCTGCCCGCAATGTATTTTTATACGGCATTCTGCGCAAACCAGGCAAAATCCGCGTAGTTATTGCTGTCCCGTCCATTGGCAGATGCGTACATTCCTATTGTGCATCCCACAAATCCTCCCGCTTCCTCCGTTGTATAAGGAAGCAGACTGATATTCTCAGCGATCAGTTTCTCCCTGCCATCCCGGAAAAGCCATATCCGTGCCTTCTGCCTGTCGCACTGCATTCGTATTTTATAAAACTGCCTGCCTTCATCTGCCGGCTTTTCGATAAGGATGCTCTCTTCCCCATGGATGCAGGTTGTCACAACAAAATAATTCTCTGCAGCCTTTTTCCGGATCTCCATACGCAGGTGGTTTTCATGGTTCTGGTATAGCACCATTCCCGCCGTCTCACCTTCCTGCTTCGGCTCAAATTCCATCCCGGTCTCTGCATAAAATGCATAATTTTTCTGACGGATTCCGAAATAGGAACAATGATTACGGTCAGATATTTTTTCCTTTTTGGTATAGAGCCGCAGCATCCCCGGTCTATGGCTCAGGGAATAGTTTTCTTCACAGATTTCCTCTATACTTACCAGACGTTTGTCCAATGTTTTTTCCCAAAAGCTGATATGATCGGAAGTACTGCTTACTTCTTCCGGAAAGCGGTATTCCTTTGTGGGCAGTTCCAACGTGTCTTCCAAGTGTCCGACGCCTTCTGCAATCACGGGCCATCCATTTTCCCATGTGACTTTCGCCAGAAAAGTCTCTCTGCCCATGCTGCTGTGTCCTTCACAGGGTCTGGATGCCAGCATTACCACATACCAGTTCCCCCTGCCATCCTCCACCAGATCTCCGTGTCCGGCATAAATTACAGGGTAATTTTTCCCCAGATTCCTGTGGGTGAAAATCGGATTCCTCGGGCATCCCTCAAACCACTGGAAAAGTTTTTTACTTCTGGCAATGCTGATACTGTGCTCCGGTCCGGTTCCTCCTTCCGCATGCATCAGATAATAATAATCGTCGATCTTATAAAGATGCGGTCCTTCCGGCCAGATAACATCTTTTACAGCACCTTTCCAGATTGCCATGCTTTCTCCCACAAGCTTCATCTGCCGAAGATCCAGTTCCTGCACCCATATCTCCCAATCTCCGTTATAGCGGATCCCTTCCGGATTCGGTCTGGTCCCGCAGTAATAGCATTTCCCGTCATCATCGAAAAAAAGACTGGGATCGATCCCCGGAGCGTCCTCTCCGAGATAATAAGGATCCGACCACGGTCCCTCCGGATCTGTTGCAGTTACGATGAAATTGCCTCCGAAGCTTACATTGGTAGTGATCATGTAAAACAGTCCGTCGTGAAACCGGATCGTCGGTGCATAAATTCCCTGTGAAATCTCACTTCCTTCCACCGGAAGCTGCCCCGGTCTGTCAAGGATATTCCCGATCTGTTCCCAGTGTGCCAGATCTCTGCTGTGGAAAATCGGAACTCCCGGTGCATATACAAAGCTGGAATTCACAATGTAGTAATCCTCTCCTGCCCTGCATATGGATGGATCCGGGTAGAATCCGGATAAAATGGGGTTCTTCGCTGTAACCATCTTGTTGTCCTCACTCTGTTCTATATTGTGTAACCAAAACCTAAGATTGTAAATTTTTTGTTCCGGTCTTCCTCTGTCACCGTGATCCGTATTTTGTGGGATCTGCTTTCCTTCTCTGAGAACAGTAAAGTGGCATTGCAGTGCAGCCAGTTATTCTTATGTGGATCTGCCGTCATACAATACGCATCATTTACAAATACATTGGCTTTCCCCGCATCCGTTTCTCCGGAATCCTTAAAAATGAGAAACAGTGCTTTGCAGGTAATCTCCATTTCAAACCCGGGCATCTGCTGTCTGCTTCCGTCATACATCCAATTATATGGAAATTCCGATGTCTGTGTAAGGCTTCCGTCCATTTCCACACTCTGCAAATCTGTATCCGTGGCAGTAAAAGCCCCCACCCGGATTTCGGCTCCAGCATATCGGTTCTTCCTATCCAACAGAAAAATTCTTTCAAAATCAGCACCAATCACCGCCGGTCCGGAAAGCTTCTCCGACAGAATCTGCTCCTCCGTCATTCCTTCCGCAAAGCTCCCAACTCTTGCATGTTCCGCGGCATCACAACACTCAAACAGGTATTGCAGGCAGTCTGCCATAATGGTGTGTCCGGTATTATTGGGATGAAACATGTCATAGAAGAACTGATTCTTCGACAGTATCCTTCCCCCACAGCACTTTAATGAAAACTGAGGGGTGACCGCATCGCGGATGCTCACCATGGGAAGATCATAGAGATCTCCCACCGGTCTTAACCGCTCCTGCAGATTCCAGTCATTGGCAAATACCGAGAACAGAAAGACCACTGCCGGCTTCCAGGAAAGCTTCAGCACTTTACGCACCAGGCTTTCGTAGCAAACACCCTTTGTCTCATCTCCCTCATCATTTACCGCAAACTCAATGACCACAATATCCGGGTGTTCCCCTTCCCTGAGTACATCCCGGTCAAACCGAATCATTCCCAGTTCCGAAGGTGTTCCACCGACTCCTGCTTTGATAAATCTCACATTATTCTGTGTAGAAAACCTCTTCTGAAACAACTGAAAGGATTTATACGCATAACATTCCGTATGGATCGGCGTTGCTCCGGCTCCCTGCGTGATGGATCCGCCGATATAAGCAAGCGTTACCTCTTTTCCCGCTTTGGATTTTTCGATAGCTTTGCGAATACGATAAGGATTCCCCAGCTGCAGCAGAGATTGGCTGATCATGCCGCAGTATTCTTCCGAGTGCATATCTATAACCATATCCTCTTCCTCGGGTGGTGCTTCGTATCCATCATTTAAAAACAGTCTTACGCTGACTTTTCCCATCCGCTCCGGTGTCTGAAACAGAATCTTGATCTGTCCCGGCACATGATCATCCTCTGTCCATTTGTAATCCGACAGAAAGATTCTATGTTCCATACCATCACACCTGAGGAAAGTCGTAAGATTGGTTCCTCCTCCGTACAGGTCTTTTTTCCCATACATCTGAAATACAAATTCTGCGTTTTCTTCCGGTTGATCCGTCTCCACACTTACGCCGATACTATGAACCAGTCTTCCAAATCCCTCTACTGTCTCCAGAAGTCTCAGTTCTTCCTCATCCGTGACATTTCCGGTGATCTGCGCACTGTTGATCAGCCGTCCGTCACTTTCATAGATAAACTGGACTCCGCTTCCGTCCTTTTGCCGTTCTCCAAAAATATCCTTGTCTTTTAATATATAGAAATAAGGTCTTGCCTTTTCCGGATCCTTCGGTGCTGCCGGTCCTGCCATTTCCATCCCTCCCAAGCTTTTATCATTTCTATTATAGTCCGGCTCCCCTTGCACAAACACCCGGGAAAGTATAGGAAATGAAGGTAATAATTTTATATCCGGCATGCGGCAAAACGCCTCCGGAAGGAATTCCAGTCTTCCTCCGCGTTTCGTTCCATCACGACTGCTTTTGTTCTCTGTCCTTCCGGAATATATTTCTTTATAATGTTTTTCATCCGTTCCGGTGTCTCTTCCGCATCCGTCATCACCAATATAGTCTCTACAGCTTTTCCTGCTGCCAGAAAATATTCCATAATGTTCGGTATTTTCCCCTGGTGCAGGAAGCAGGACGCAGTCTCTGTGGGAAGCGCTTTTAAGAGCATCACTCTCCGTTCTTTTTCCGCTCTTTCAAAGGATGCCGGTGTATATACATAAATCGTACTCACCTTTTCTTCTTGCGTAATGTAATCATAATGTATATGCACCTGACCGTGCACTGTGTCCGCAAGTTCTGTCAGTGGGAACTCCCGATCCGGCATTTCCAGATAGTTCACAGCCCTGTCTCCCGAGTATCCCACCGGCGCATCCGGGTTGATCACATCCGTACCGTTCACCTTGAAATACACATTATGGTATCCCGGTGCAATGTTGTGGATCTCCCCCGTCCAGTATCCTTGCATCTCCCGATTTTTCCCAAGTTTTACGGATTCCTTTCCGTCCAGTGCGACTTCTGCCGTGACTGCCTCAGAAGCAGCAAGGCAGACTGTTGCCGTTCCCTGTTCCATGATACAGATGCCATGAGGAATGTCCGGATATTTTCCTGCCGGTCTCCCAGCTTCATCGGTCTCAAACCGGATCTGCCGGTATACCGGATCAAACATCAGCATCTGTTCTTCCATGGTCTGTATCCGCAGCCTCTGTCTTGTAATTCTGGCAGTTTTTTCTCCGGGGATATCATCCGTCTCCGTCCCCTTTTTCCGGAATAGTAACGGAACAAAATCATACAGACTTTTTCTCCAGACATGCCATTCATGGTATCCCTCATATACTTTGGCAATGCAGTTTTTTCCCTTAGCTTCAAAACGTTGTTCTATTTGTTCCATCCCTTTTCTGATCTGTTCTTCATAAGTGCCACAGGACATAAATACCACATCCGGCTGCTCGTCGCTGTCACAGATCCGTTCCATCTCATGGATTGCCACCCCTGAAAATACACCGGCAGCTGAAAACAGTTTCATATTTTTCGCCACAATATCCGTAGTCTGCGCCGATCCCAGGGAAAGCCCCGCCATTGCCCGATAGTTTCTTCCCTTTTTCACCCGGAAATTATTTTCAATATAGGGAATGATATTATGAATCAGTTCACTCTCAAAGTCTCCGGGATAAAATACCGGGTGCTCTCCCTCTCTGAAGGCGTAACCGCTGCTCATGACCACGATCATTTTTTCACATTTTTTCTCTTCAATCAGATAGTCCATGATAAAGTTCGTCTTGCCCTGCCAGATCCATCCGGTCTCGTTCTCTCCCACACCATGCTGCAGATATAATACCGGATATCGGTCATTTCCTTCCTCATATCCATAAGGCGTATAGACATAACATTCCTTCAAGTGACCGCTCACCTTGGAAACATATTTGCAGATACTGACCGTACCATGAGGAATTTCCTTTGCAAAATAGAAATCCACATTCTTCTCCGGTACCTCAAAGGTATTTATCGCCGCAAAGCATCCATAAGAAATTCCGGCATACGGATTACAGATCCGGACACCGTCCACATACCAGAAGTAATAATGCATTCCCCAGTGAAAATTTGAAACTTCCGCAAAAAAACCGCCCTGCCCATCGGGCATCAGATCTATTTTTTCATTTGTAAAATATCCTCCCAGCCCTGTAACCTGTACTTTTTTTGCCAAAGATGCATACAGATAAAAAATAACTGTGCCGTCTTCTTTCACTTTAACAGATGGTCTTCCTGTTCTTTTTTTTTCGATTGGATACCAGTCCAATGCTGCGTTTCTCTTCTCATCCATAAAAAATACCCCCAATCCTTTTCTTTAAGTGTAAAGGAATTGGGAGGTATTTTTCTATTTGTTTTTTATACTCTTTTGTGAAAAACTTATTCTTTTGTCTCTTCTCACTCTCTTCCTGCTCTTTTTTCCACCTCAAGCTGCAGCATCTGATAGTAAACCTCCGGGTTGCAGGAATGGTATGCTTCCATATACTGCTCCCACGCCGTCTCAAAATCTTCCGCCATGACCACCTGTGGAAGCCATTTGTGTTTCACTGCATCCATCTGATCCCGGATCTGTCCCGCAGGAGAATTAGACGACAGGGATGTGGTGTAACTGTACATGGGATACCATGCCCCGGGAGCTTCATTATTGCCGATCATATCCACATAATTTGTCACTCCGTATGCAGAAAAACACTCCTGAATATCTTCCGGTTGATTTTTATAAAATTCCGTTGTCTGATATTCCAGGGAAAACGCATTGATCCCATCGGAAAGCCTTCCTTCTACTCTGGGAAAATAAGAATAAAAACAAAAGTGTTTTCTCTTTTCCTCCGAAGTCATCCACCGCTTCGCCTGCTCCTCAGTCAGGTAGAACAATCCGTTCTCATCCACACTATAGTCGACTCCCTCTTTTCCCCAGAATCGCAGTTTTATAATCTCCGGCTCCAGCAGGTCGCTGACAAACTGCAAAGCTCCATCAATGTCATTGCAGGATACCGTAATGGCTAAGCCTGTAGAGCTGTCCATCTCTGCGGAGCGCGTTACATGCCACTGATTGGTGATTCCTTCCTCTCTGGTAATCGGAAGCGGAACATAATCGCAGCCCTGTTCTCTAAGATTCTGTTCATCATAGGCATTCTGAATCGAATAGTAGAACTGCCACCACTGATCCGGCATGCCGCAGACCGCCCCTGTGGATAATTTTGCCAGATAGTCCTCATAAGTCTCTGTAAATACTTCTGCACCGAGAATACCTTTGTGATATTCCTCATTCAGCTTTTTAAAGTACCATCTGGCAGTATCCGTGGTATTATAATCAATAACCTGTAATGTATCCGGATCCACAATACAGCTTCCATCGTTGGGATAACCATCCAAGAACTGCGGAATATTTTCCAGACAGAAATACCGCCAGCCATCACACAAAATCGTAAACGGAATGTTCGGTGTTCCATCCTCCATTACCGGGTTCGCTGCCACATAACGCTCAATAAGATCGAAATATTCATCCACGGTATGAATCTCCGGATACCCCGCCCATTTCAACACTCTGGTCTGGATCCAGAAGGCTTCACCTGAGTGGGTCACCTCCACATCTTCACCGTGGGTCACTCCAAACTGCGGGATCCAATAAATATGCCCATCCGGTCTGCGGAATCTCTCCCACTGTTCTTCTGTCAGGTAATTTTTGATATTGGGATAATCCTCCCAGTATTCATCTAAGGGAAGTAACGCTCCGGCTTCATAGAGACTGGTATCTCCGGAAATAAAATCCGGATACTCGCCGCTTACGATGTAACTGTTCAGAGCACTTTCCTTGGACTGTCCCACCAGCCACATTTCTTCACAATCTGCCCCCGTCAGATGTGCAATCTCTTTTTTTATCTCGTTATTCTGATCAATGGCTTCTCCCTCCACAGCAAAAAAAGCTGTGAAATGCTTCACATTGTTCTGTGTCGCCACCTGTGCGTATGCAAAATATAATATTCCTCCCAAAAGTCCAAATACTGCTACTGCTGCGGTAATCCTTTTTTTCAATCGTCTGCCCTCTTACTTCTCTGTTTTTCAGGCTTTCAGCCATGCAATCTCCTGTTTGTACGGTGGGATCGTTTTCTTAGTTTCGCCTTCGGCACAGAGCCATGGGGTCTCTAAGATCTTCGGTACGTCTGCAAACCGCTCATCATGGACGATGCGGTGGAGGGTCTCATAACCGATGGTGCCCTGACCGATATTGGCATGGCGATCCTTATGGGCTCCTAAGGGATTGATGCTGTCGTTCACATGAATCACCGCGATCTGGTCCAGTCCCAGGGTCTGGTCAAACTGCGCAAGCACGCCCTCGTAGTCATTCACCAGATCATATCCGGCATCGTTCACATGGCAGGTATCAAAGCATACCCGCAGCCTGTCCTTCCGCTTTACTTTGTCATAAATCATGCGCAGCTCCTCGAAGGTTCTGCCAACCTCACTGCCCTTGCCTGCCATGGTCTCCAGCGCGATGTTGACCTCGCTGTCATCTGCGTCAAGCACCAGATTCAGTCCCTTTGCGATCTGCTCCACAGAAGCTTCCACTCCGGTGTTTAATGAAGATCCCGGATGGAGCACCAGCACTCTGCTGTGAAAAGCAGCAGTGCGCTTTACTTCCTTCGCCAGGAATTCCACTCCGAAGTCGAACATTTCCGGCTTCTCCATGTTGCCTAAATTAATGATATAGGGTGCATGAATGACCACCTCTCTGATTCCTGCTTTCTCGGCATAGGCAAGTCCTGCTTCCAAGTTCAGGTCCTTTATCTCTTTTCGTCTCGTGTTCTGCGGTGCTCCGGTATAGACCATCAGTGCGTTGGCACCGTAGCTTTCCGCCTCCTTAACCGAGCCTAAAAACATCTCTTTTCCCGACATTCCCACATGGGAACCCAATAATATCTCAGCCATGATCTCTCCTTATCCGGAAATTATTTTCTAAATTTATTCCTATCACAGCTATCAGTTTGGCACAATCCGGAAGGTTTTACAAGAGATTCTACCAGTTTTTCTTTTCCTTGGAGCTGTCATGCCTGGTCTTACGTTCTTCCACCATCTTCACGAACCATTCTACCATGTTGGGATCCTGATGGGAGAAGAAAGCGCTCTCCGCTTTATCCAGTTCTGCGATTGCCTTCATATCTTCCTCGGATAATTTGAAATCAAAGACGTTAAAGTTCTCTACCATACGCTCGTAATGGGTAGACTTCGGAATGACTACGATTCCTCGCTGAATGTGCCAGCGCAGCATAACCTGTGTAGAAGTCTTCTGATACTTCTCTGCGATCTTCGCAATCACAGGGTTATCAAAAGTACCTCCTCTGCCCTCGTCATACATCTCTTCCAGTGCACGATATGCACCGTAAGCATCTCCGAACGGCTGATGCAATAATACCAGATCAAGATAATCGGTCTTTAACTTTCTCATAGACTCTTCTACGGATTTCTTAGCCTCTTCATAGCTGTAATGCTCCACCCATACTTTGGTAGTCAGGAAGATCTCCTCTCTGGGAATACCGGACTCCTGAATTGCTTCTCCTACTTCTTCCTCGTTGAAATAGCTCTGGGCGGTATCAATGGCACGATAGCCTGCTTTCAGGGCATCCAGCACACATCTCTTACATTCGTCCTTGGTTACCTGATATACACCATAGCCCAGAATCGGCATTTTTACACCATTGCTCAATGTTACATATTCCATATATTTTCCTTCTCGTTTACATTTGATTGTTTATTGACATTTGTTACTCTTTGTGCTTATTATAGTCTGTAAGTAAAATATATCAAGACACAGAATTATGGCATTCGTAACTTTATTGACAAATGTTCATATTTTGTTACGCTTTTACGCCATATTTTGCTATGAATCAGGAAATCAGGAGAATTATCATGGATAAAAAATTAGACTTGCGAACTAAAAAAATATATGATGCTTTAATCAAAGCATTTGAAGAATTATTGGAAGAAAAATCTTTTGAGGAAATCACGATTAATGAATTATGTGACCGGGCACAGACGAGACGAGCCACCTTCTATAAGCATTTCTCAGATAAATATGATTTTTTTCAGTTTATGCTCA
>ERZ808240.1468-NODE-1468-length-28988-cov-15.366917_pt1 | contig 28988 bp, 29 predicted proteins | sample MGYA00521084_ERZ808240 | MGnify/ENA primary metagenome ERZ808240 (study PRJEB31516, sample SAMN03275571) | gut metagenome | biome: mammalia-associated habitat; material: feces | host: Papio cynocephalus | place: Kenya | collected 2012-08-06 ... | reverse complement strand
TAATCTTATGTGGTTCACGAATACTTAAATTAGTTTTGTTAAATTTAATTATATGGCCATTTACAAAACTGGTTTTAATTTTTATTTTATCTATTACTTCACAAGGAAAAGTTAAAGTTTCTATGGTCGTTTTCATAACAATTTTCCCTCCTTTACAATGAAAAAAGCCCATAATATCAAATACTATGAACTTATTTATGTATTTATAGAATTCTATATACTTGCCAAGCTAGAGACGGGGAAAGTATAAAAAAACTCACACACTAGTATTTAAGTGTGCGAGTATTAACCTCAATGGAGCAAGTGAAGGGAGTCAAACCCTCGTCTCAACCTTGGCAAGGTCGAATTCTAGTCGTTGAACCACACTTGCGTTTTCAATACATTTTAATTATATGAAAAAAAAGAAAAAAAATCAACCTTTTTTAGTTAATTTATTAAAAAAAATATTTTTTTATAGTATAATTATTGTTAGGTGATTAAAATGTTTGAAAATTTAAGTGATAGATTACAAAATGTAATGCATAAAATAAAGGGTTATGGAAAGATAACAGAAGATAATATAAATGAAATGATGAGAGAGATAAGGCTTTCTTTATTAGAAGCTGATGTAAACTATAAAGTTGTAAAAGAGTTTACTAATAAAGTAAAAGAAAAGGCATTAGGTACTGATGTAAATAGTAAATTATCTCCTGGTGAAGAATTTGTAAAGATAGTTAGAGATGAATTGACAGAATTGTTAGGTGGAGAGAAAGAAGAATTAGTTACTGATAAGTATCCTACTATAACAATGCTGGTAGGATTACAAGGTTCTGGTAAAACTACTACTATTGGTAAACTTGCTAATTATTTAAGAAAGAATTATAAGAAGAAACCCCTTTTGGTAGCATGTGATGTATATAGACCTGCTGCTATAGATCAAATAAAACAGTTAGGAAAAGAATTAAATATTGAAGTATATGAAGAAGGGAAGAAGGAACCATTAGAGATAGTAAAAAATGCTTTAGAGTATGCTAAAGAAAATAATTTTAATTATATTTTGATAGATACTGCTGGTAGATTACAAATTGATGAAAAATTAATGGAAGAATTAGTTGAGATTGAAGACCTTGCTAAACCTGATGAAACAATTTTAGTTATAGATGCAATGATGGGACAAGATGCAATAAATGTAATAAATGGTTTTAATGATAAATTACATTTAACTGGAGTGATTTTAACAAAGATGGATGGTGATACAAGAGGTGGTGTAGCACTTTCTGCAAGATATTTAACAAATGTTCCAATAAAGTTTATTGGTATTAGTGAAAAAATGGATGGATTATCAGAATTTTATCCAGATAGAATAGCATCTAGGATACTAGGAATGGGAGATATTTTAAGTATAGTAGATAAAGTATCTTCTGAAATTGATGAGAAAGATGCTGAAAATTTAGTTAAGAAAATGACAAAAGGTAATTTTGATTTAGAAGATTTCTTAAAACAATTGAAACAAATAAAAAAATTAGGACCATTAGAAAATCTAGTAAAGTTGTTACCAGGTGCTAAAAAGATGGGATTAAATAATGTTAAGATTGATCCTAAGAAGATGGCTCATACAGAAGCAATAGTGCTATCAATGACAAAGGAAGAAAGACAGAATCCTTCTATATTAAAAGCGTCAAGGAAGCAAAGAATTGCTAAGGGATCTGGAACTACGGTAACAGAGGTAAATCAATTATTAAATCAATTTGAAGAAATGAAGAAAATGATGAAAATGATGGGAAATGGAAATTTTAAATTACCATTCTAGTTTTACAGGTATACAATGAAAATTGTATACCTTTTTGTAAATTTATTGTAAAGTAAATTGTGTTTCAAAAAAGGTTAATTGAAATTAAAAAAATAATTTCTGTTCTGTTATAGCCCACTTTTTAAAAAACTTAAATTTTTTCTTGACAAAAATTAAATTTTATACTAGGATATATAACCGACTGACAAAGATTATATTTGCATTACATAACTAAGTAGGAGGGTTTTATATGAAGAAAAAAGTATTCGAATCCATTTAATTAAAACAGTCTGTAATTTTAAGTTAGGTATTTTAAATTATAGGACAATATAATAAAAAATTATTCTTTTTATTGAATAAAAAAATATTAAATGGCACATATTGTTATTGAAGTAAAGTATAATCTAATAATTAATTGTGTAGTTAATCATACTAATTAAATAAGGGGGGTATTGGTATGAATAAAAAAGCAACTAAGCGTTTGAGTTATCTATTATTTGTGACGATATCATTAAGTTTTTTAGTTTCTTTATATGTTGATAATTATTTTACTTATGAAGAAGAACCAAAAATAGAGAAGGTAGCGCTAGTAAATAGTGAGGAGTCAAATGAAGTAGAAATTACTGAAATTGATAAAATTAAGAAGGCTTATAATAATAATGATGTAGTAGGAAATATATCTATATCTGATACTAATATAGATGAAGTTGTTTTTCAAAGCAGTAATAATTCTTACTATTTAAATCATAATGGTTATAAGGAATATGAGCAATATGGTGAAGTATTTGCAGACTATAGAATTGACTTTGATGCTTCAAAGAAAATATTAATATTTGGTCATAATTCTTCAAAGATTAAGACACCTTTTAGTAACTTAGAAAAGTATTATGATAAAAGTTATTACGATAATCATAAATATATAACTTTAACATTAGAAAACGAGGTTAGGACGTACGCTATATTTTCTGTATATGTAGAAACTAGTGATTGGTCTTATATGAATTTAAAATTTGATAGCGCTACAGATTGGTATAATCACATATTAAAATTAAAGAATAAATCATTATATGATACTGGCGTAGATGTAGAAAATGATGATGAAGTACTTATATTACAAACTTGTAGTTATAATCAAAATTATAATGATTATGACAAGAAATATTTATTAATAATATCTAGGAGGGTAAAATAATGAAAAAATAAAATTAATGTTAATGGCATTATTAATAGCAGTACCAATGTTATTTGTAAATGCTGAAGAGAATAAATGGGAGGTTAAACAACCAGAAAAACTTACTACTAGCGAAGGAATTATAGTAGATTTTGAATTTGATTATGATTATGATGAATGGCCATATTACTATAGAGTAACATTTACTATTCCAGAAGATTATAGCGAGGAGAGTTTTGTTATTTCTCCTGAAATCACTAAATATATTTATGAAAATTATAATGAATATATTAATAAGATTTTAGGTAGACCAGGAGATACTTTCTTGGTAACTATTACAATCGTAAATAATTCTAAATATCAATATAACTATGAAGATTCCTCTTTTGTAATATATCCTGATAGTTATGAGGGAGTTGAATATAAAAAGGTAGAACCAACAGAAAATGAAACCACTTTTAATGGTAATGATATTAAAAACAATGATAATAAAAATAGTGTTGATACTATATATAGAAGTTGTAATACTGCTATTCAAGCAATATTTCCATATTGTAAAGCTTCTAAAAATAATGCTGAATTTAATAGTTATTTAAGCGATGAAGTATTAGATAGTACTTTAAAAGAAATGAATTATAAGGGAATAGAAGATTTGAATAAGTATTATTTAGATTTTTACAACAAAAAGTATAATACTGATAATAGTAATTTAAATCAATTTTCTAAAGGAATATTAAGAGAAATTTTAGGGGATAGAGATCCTATAATGAATGCTATTTATTCCTTGAGAAATAAAACTAGTGAATTAAAGAATTTTCAATCTATGAATAATAAAAAATTAAATAATCTTTTTGTAGCAGATACTAAAAAATATATTATAGATGATAATATATCAATTATGAATGATGTTGAAATTTATTTAAAGAGTTTAGGGTATGGAAGTATTCAAGACTATTTATTAAATTATTTTAATAAGACTTATAATTGTAATGCTTCTAATTTAAATGAATTAAATGCTGAGGCTAGTTCAGAATTTTATTCTTATAATGGTTCTGAAAGTTCAACAGGTGTATTAGAATCAAATGCTGAATTAATAAAATTAAGCTATGATGTATTTTATAATAATTTGTTATCATATGGTTTTGATTACAAGAATGAAAATAAAAATGATGAAACTTCAGATAATTTTTCAATTGGTGAATATATGCGTGATGAAGATAAAGGTGATGATACTATCAAAGAAAAAGTTGGTACTTTATTATCTGGTGACTCTAAAAGTTTAAATAATACTGTTCTTAAAATTAATGGTAGATATACAAATAACGCATATCAAAATTATAATTTTAATTTCCATATGCATTTAAAATATAATGCTTTAAGAGGTAACTTAATAGTAAGATACGTAGATCAAGATGGAAATGAACTAATAAAGGAAATTACTAGTACAGATATGGTTGGTAATAATTATATTACTGAATTAAAAGAGTTTGATGGTTATGTATTCGATAAAGTAGAGGGAGAAGTTGAAGGTAATTATATTGATGGTACTATTGTAGTAACATATATTTATATGAATGCTAAAGATGCTAAAGGTGGAGATGTTATAGAGGAACTTCCACCACAAACAGGAGTTAATGCTTCAAATGGTGTATCAATATTAAACGTAATAATTACACTAGTTATCAGTTTTGTATTAAAATTAAATAAATAATTAATTAAAACCTGTCAATAGTGACAGGCTTTTTTTGTTGACATACAGTTAATAAAGTGCTAAAATATATTGCAAAAAAGGAGATAATATTATGCAAAATTATAAAAAATTAAAAGATTATTTTGATATACTTATTGAAACTGAAAGCTTATTTATGGTAGATATAAATGGAGAAAAGGAATTAGTGAAATATATAGAATATTATTATGATAATATAATCGATTCATTTGTTGGATTAGAAAAAGGAATAAGGGAATTGATAAATAATAATAACATAAATAAAGCCAAAAAAATTATAGAAGCAAGATTTAGCAATGAATCACTTGAGTATGAGATGACATTGAGTACAGATAGTAATTTGTATTCGAAAGTGTTTAATGAATTAAAATTATTGTTTGAAAAATTGCTAAATAACTATCAAGATGAGAAAATAAAACTAGAATGTTATAATAAGATAAATATTGTTTTAAATTCATTACAAAAGTCAAAAAAAGATGCTTTATATAATGTGAGAGTAGATAATAGAAGAGATTTTTGTGTTTATATTGCTAAGAAATTGGATAATGTTAAAAGTGGATTTAATCCTCAAACTAAAAGTTTATTGAGTAATATTGAGACTTTGATCGAACAAATATCCGCTACGCAAGTTAGTACTCCAAATTTATCTCAGATAAGGAAGGGAATACTAGATAAATTAGCATTAAATATGAATGTTAGTTGTTTTGGTATATATCAGAATAAAATAGTAAAAGTTACTAATAAATGTATTTTAAATAATAAGGATGCATTTACTTACAAGGGCACAAATGCTATAGATATTTATAAGGAAATATATTTTCAGATAATGGAATATATAGAGGTAAATCTTATTAAAGAAAAGGGAAGGGAATATTATAAAGGATTTGTTATGAGTAATATAAATAATTTTATCACTTATAACCAATGTTCTAATGAGGTTATAATAAATACTAATAATTTAAGTAGATTATTTAATCTTATATCAAAAGTAATGGTTATAGATGATTTAACTCCTGATACAATTACAAATTATAATAAGTTAACCGAGAATAATATGTTTATGATAGGAATGCAGATTGCTAAAATTATTAATTCTGGATTTTCTCAAGAACAATTAGAAAGTATTTCCAATTTATATGATAAACAATTAGGGAAGAATAATACTGATACTTGTGTATTAAGACTATTTACTATAAAATAATTGACATGTATATAAATAATTGCTAATATTATATTGATATAAGAATTAAATAAAAAGAGGTGTTTAAAATGTATTGTACTAATTGTGGAAAAAAGATGAATGATAATGATATGTATTGTACTAATTGTGGCACTAAAAGAAATTTCAAAAATGAATCTTCAAATAACGACAATAATTATCCATTATTTTTAGTAATATCTTTGCTTTTTCCGATAGTAGGAATTGTATTTTATGTATTGTATAGAAAAAAATCAAACAAAGCTAAAAATTATTTGATTGCAGCTTTAGTAAGGATAGTATTGCAAATAGTAGTTATAGTTTTAGCAATATTTTTAGACTATTATGTGTATTATAAGACAATTGATAATTTTGACAGAATAGATAATTATATTGAAGAAAATAAGGATGATGATGAAAATAACTTTTCAGAGATGTATGAATTGGTAGAATTTGATAAAAATCTGCAACAATATGTTAAACTTGCTAAAGAAAAATACCAATCTGATGGTAGTGCTAATGTGTGCTATGATATTGATAATTTATCTCAGAGTTTAAAGTATGATGGTAGTATTGAGATATCTAATATGGATGAAGAATTAGTAGTAATGATATGGCTAACAGATGGTGATTATTATGTTAGTGCTATGAACTATGATGATTATGATATAAGTAAAATTAAAAATGGTAATGAAATAGAAAAGAGTTGTAAAATTGGTACTCCAAGTAATTCGTTATAGTTATTAAGTAAAAACTAAGACATATATTTTAATGTAGGTGGTATAATGAAAAATATAATTAAATTTTTAGGACTACTTTCATTAATATGTTTTAGTTTTTTTTATACGGATAAGGTTATGGACGTGGCTTTGGAACAGGATAAAATAATGATAAGTATAAATAATGTTAAAGATGATTATAGAGAAGATGCTATTGAGGCTATTATTGATAATGATACTATAATACCTGGTATTAGTGGTAGAGAGGTAGATATAGAAAAAAGTTATAGTAATATGAAAAGTATAGGACTATTTCATGAAAATTATTTGGTATTTAAGGATGTAATGCCAAAGACAACTTTAGATGATAATATGGATAAATATATAATAAAAGCTAATGGTAGTAAACAGATAATATCTTTAATTTTTATAGTTGATAATGATAGTGATTTTAATATGATATGTAATATAGCAAAATCTAAGAATGTTAAAGTTAATTTATTCTTAGATTATGAATATTTAAATAAGAAGATAAATAATCTTAATAAGATAACTGATATTTCAATATATAGTTATGGTGAAGATGGAAAATATACAAAAGATAATATAATATATACAAATAATTTAATAGAAAGAATTACTAAAAAGAAAGCTAATTATTGTTTAGTAACTAATAAGAATAATAGTAATTTAAAAGTATGCTCTGATAATAAAAATTATACAATATATCCAAATTTAATCATTAAGGATAATCTATTATCTATAGTAAAAAATGGAGTATCTAAAGGAGATTTAATATTAATTGATATTAATAAGAATAATATAAATCAGTTACCTTCCGCTATAGAATATATTAATGCTAAAGGCTTAGAATTTGAATATTTAGATGAAATATTAAGTGAAAAAAAATAACCTCTTAGAAATAAGAGGATAATTTTCTTGGTTGCCATAGTTGGATTCGAACCAACACGTGATGCGGTCAGAGCGCACTGCCTTACCATTTGGCTATATGGCAATAACAATTTAATTATACACATTTTTAATTTTCTAGGCAAGTATTTTTTGATATTTTAATTAGTTTTTTCTTTCTTTTTTCTAAACCTTGTGATATTATATTAGTAGGAGTTGAGTTTAGATGAAAGAAAAGTTAGAAAGTATTGATAAGAAAAAATTATTGTATTTAGGTGGAGGACTTGTAGCAATAATTTTAGTATTTTTAATATTTAATATTATTGGAACAAAATTGTTTTCGAAAAGTAGTTATGATGAAATTGAGAATATCATGAAAAACGCTGCAGTTAAATATTATAAAGATAATGAGTCAGATTTACCGAAGGAAAATGGTGGTAGTAAAGAGGTTGATGATTCCACTTTAACAGAGAAAAAATACATGAAATCTATGGAGAAACTTTTAAATGATAAGAATAAAAATTGTACTGGTAAAGTAAGAGTTACTAATGTTAATAATAATTATAAATATACTCCAATACTTGATTGTGGTAAAGATTATACTACTAGTTCCTTTATTGATTATTTAAAGAAAAATACTCAAGTTGTAGGAACTGGTGATGGTTTATATTCAGTAAACGGACAGATGGTATATAGAGGAGAAAATATAAATAATTATGTAACACTAAACAATAAAACATTCCGTATTGTTAAGTTAGAGGAAAATGATGTTGTTTTGATACTTATTGATAAGTTGACTAGTACTGATTGGGATAATAGATATAATTCTGAAAAGAAGTCTAAAGTTGGTATAAATGAATATGGTATAAGTAGAATAAATGATTATTTACAAGATTTATATAATGGTGATGATTTCTTAACAAGTGAGAATAAATTACTATTAGCAAGTTATAGTGTTCCTATTGGAAAAAGAGACGATAGTAGTACTGATAAGAGTGGAGAGTCAGAGAACGCAGAAGTATATGAGAATCAATATATTGGATTACTTCCTGTATATGATTTTCTAAATGCAAGTTTAGATGAGAATTGTGTTACTTCTACTTCTACTGCTTGTGTAAATTATAATTACTTAGTTAAGTTTGATAGATCTTATTGGACCTCTACTGCAGATATTAATACTACTCATAAGGTATATAAGGTAGATGTTGGATCTGGAGTTGGGCTATCAAATGCTAGTTCTAATGCTGCAGTACAACCAGTAATTCATATATCAAGAGATGCTATGTATGTTAGTGGTGATGGTAGTAAAGATAATCCTTATAAAATAAAATAATTAATTAAATCAAGCATTATATTTAGTGCTTGATTTATTATTATCATTGTGTTAAAATATTCAGGCGAAAGGGTGATTTTATGAGTTGTTCTTATTATACATTTAGACAAAATGATTATTATTGCACGAAAAAGGGGGATTATGTTAATTCTGATACATATTATAGATATTGTAAAGGTTATTACTATGATGAATGTCCTATATATAGACATGAGGAGTCTAGTGGTTGCTATTTAACTACAATAGTTTGTAATGTATTAATGGCTCAAGATAATAGTTCTACCTTAAATACTTTAAGAAAGTTTAGAGATGAGGTATTACAAAAAGATCCTAAGTATGACGCTGTATTAGAGCAATATGATACAGTAGGACCTAAAATAGCAAGATGTATTAATAGTGATAATGATAGGGAATATATTGCTTCTTTAGCATATTTTAATTGTTTATTACCAATATGTAGATGCATTAAGGCTAAGAGGATTGAAGAAGCAGTAGCAGGCTATGAAGAAATGACTTCTAGTTTTATAGAATATTATGGTTTAAAAGAACAATATGATGATGTTGTATCTTTAAATGGTAGAAATAAAGGTCATGGAAGATGTATGAAAAAAGGTAATTAGAGGATAAACTAATTATTTTTTTAATTTATAAATTATGAAAAGATAAAAACATATAGCTATGTATTGTAACTTTATAATTTTAATAATTATCATAATTTTAATATATTATTATATAATTTATTGGTGATTAATATGTCTAATGTTACTATGGGTTTTGTATTAACTATAATAGCAGGATTATCAACTTTATTAGGACTTATTGCTATATATATTAAAGTTCAAAATCAAGATAAAATAATATGTTCTGCTTTAGCTTTTGCAGCAGGAGTAATGATATGCGTATCTATAACTGATTTAGTACCAGAATCAATAAATATGCTAAAGAATAGTTTATCTGGTATAATGATACCTATTATTTCATTTATATTTATAATTTTAGGAATAATAATTTCTATGCTTATAGATAAATCTATACCAGATATTAATAATAGTGGTAATCTATATAAAGTAGGAATTATTTCTATGCTTGCTATAATATTACATAATATACCAGAAGGAATAGCAACATTTATATCAACTACTAAAAGTACTACTTTAGGTATATCCTTAACAACCGCTATAGCACTTCATAATATACCAGAAGGTATATCTATAGGAGTACCTATATATTATTCTACTAAAAGTAAGAAAAAGGCTTTTTTATATACATTAATATCAGCATTATCTGAACCTTTTGGAGCATTACTTACTTATATATTTTTATTTCCTTATATAAATGATTTTGTACTTGGTTTGTTGTTTTCTTTAATTGCTGGTATAATGCTACAAATATCTTTTTGTGAATTGATACCAGAATCAAAAGGATATAATTTAAAGAAGATATATATGATTTCTTTATCGTTAGGAGTATTATTTATGCTAATACATTATATATTATAATTTACAGAATAATATAATTTACAAATGTTTTCTAAGATGCTATAATGTAGTTAGTAGGTGATAGTATGAAAAGAAAAAAAAGGAAAGTAAAAAAGAAGGTTAAAATAGTTATATTATTTTTATTATTAATTATTATTATATTAGGAGTGATAATGATGATTAATTTTTCAAAACCTAATATATTCAATGATAATTTAAAAGTTGAAATAAATGATGATGTTTCTTTATATGACTTAATAAAAAAAGATGAAATAAAGAATTTAGAGAATAAAGATGAAGAGATAGATACTTCAAGACTTGGAGAACAGAATATTAAAATTAAGTATAAAAATAAAGATATTAGTTTTAAAATTAATGTGGTTGATACAACTAAGCCTGTTATTGAGGCATTAGATACTATAACTGTTACTAAAGGTAGTAAAGATGAAATACTTAGTAACGCTAGTGCTAGTGATAATTCTAAGGAAGAAATTAAGGTATCTATCAAGGGAGAATACGACCTAAATAAAGAAGGAAAATATAATTTAAAATATGTTGCTACAGATTCATCTGGAAATACTAGTGAAAAAGATTTTGTTTTGAAGGTAGTTTCTTTAGATGCTGCTCCAGTTAGTTATACTGAGTATAAGAATTTAAAAGATGGAGAGTATTCTACTAGTAAGGGCTACAAACTAACTATAAAGGATGGAGTTACTTATGTGGATGGGTATGTAATAGTAAATAAAACATATTCTCTACCTAAAACTTATGAGCCTGTCGATCCTTATTCTGGAAGTGTTACTTCAGGACATTGTATAAATTGTATAGATAAAACTACTATGGAGGCTTTTAAACAAATGGAAGCAGATGCTAGAAGTATAGGTTTAAATTTATATATATCTAGTGGATATAGGTCTTATGATACACAACAAAATTTATTTAAAAATTATAGTTTAAGAGATGGTGAGGCCGCTGCGGATAAGTATTCGGCAAGGGCTGGACATTCAGAACATCAAACAGGATATTGTTATGATTTGAATACTATTGATGATTCGTTTGCTAAAACTGATGAGGGTAAATGGATAGATAAAAATGCTTATTTATATGGATTTATCATAAGATATCCTAAGGAAAAAGAAGACGTAACTGGATATCAATATGAATCTTGGCATTTAAGATATGTTGGTACTGAATTGGCAAAGAAATTATATAATGATGGTGATTGGATAACAATGGAAGAATATTATGGACTATCTAGTAAATATTAGAATAATTTATAAAATAGAGAAAAAATAAAATTAAAAAACTGAAATAAATTTAGTAGAAATGGAGTAAGGTATGAAATATATAAAAGAGTTTAAAGAGTTTATTGCAAGGGGAAATGTAATAGATTTAGCAGTAGGTGTTGTAATAGGAAGTGCATTTACTAGCGTTGTAACATCGGTTACAGAAAATTTTATTAATCCATTAGTTGATGGTGTAAGTCAATTGATTGGTTTTAAATCTGGATTAGTTTTAAAATTAGGAACTTTTTCATTTGGGTTAGGTCAAATTATGAATGCTGTAATACAATTTTTAATAACTGCTTATTGTGTATTTATAATAGTTAAGATTACAAATAAGTTTTTTAAGAAACAAGAGGTAAAGAAAGCAAAACCAGATGATATAGTGTTACTTGAAGAAATAAGAGACTTATTAAAAGATAAAAAATAATAATATACAAATTTAATAAAATTTTAGAAAAATGATGACATTTTTCTTTTTTTTTGCTATAATGAACTTAATAATAGGATAGGGGAGAAGATATGGAACAAAGAAAGATGCTAGAGTTGAATAAACATGATATATATTTATTAAGTGATAATAATATAGCCTTTTATATAAGTATACCTAAGGTTATGGAGTTTAATTCGGTAAATATTTCTATTGATTTAAAAGATAATTTTGATAAGATTAATATAAATAAGAATGATATTGTTTATGTTAAAGATGAACTTGCTAATATTTATCAGGATATAGATAGTGAGAATATTACTTTGATAACACCAATATTTTATAATGATATATTAGAGAGAATTAAAACTGAACCTAAAGAAGGATTATTTAGCTATTTAGATAAATGTTTATCTTATATAATAAATAATGCTCATAAGGTGCTAGTGGAGAAGAATATTCAGGTAAATTCTAAAATAGTTATAGTTAAAAATGATAAGTTTGCTAATTTTATTAATTGGTTTTCTGCTAGATACTCTAGTAGGATTGATACTAAGCAATATTCTGAATTGTTAGGAGATTTTACTTCAATTATTCCAGTAGTTAATACAGATAATATAATTTCTGTTCCTACGGAGAAAGTAAATGCTGATAATAATCTGGCTTCTGGAATGCAAACTAATTTGAAAGAGTCTCATAGTACTGGATTTATATCATATGTATTATTAGGCGTTATTGGAATAGTTATAACTTTGGTAATATTGTATATGCTATTATAAAAAGTATGTGGGTAAAATAAAAAAGTGTACGATTTGTTACACTTTTGTTTTTATCTAAAATACGCTACAATGTAAGTAAGTATTGAAAAAGCCATTAATACTAACATTATTATTGCAAATATTCTACCTGCTAGACTAGTTTCATAAGTACTAGTTTTTTTCTTTTTCTTTTTTTGCTTTTTAGTTGGTTTGTTTTTTTCTTTCTCTTTCAACTTTTCTTCCTTTTTCTTATCATATAATTCTTTAGCAGATAATTCTTTTTTTTCAATTACTGGTACTTCAGTTGTTTTCTTTTTTGTACTCATTTCTACACCTCTTAATAATTATACCTAATTTTAGTAATAAATTCAAGATGTAATTAATATATTTAAGTGGTGATAATAATGAATAAAGAAATATCTAAACTAGTACTTCCTAATAAGAAAATAAATTATTTTACAGTAAGTATATTAATTTTAGGATTTTTGTGTGGTTGTATATTTTTAATATTACTAAGTAATGATGATAAAACTAGCACTATTAATCAGGTAACTAGTTATTTTAATGGAATAAAAGATGGTAGTTTTAATAGTGGACTAGCATTTAAGAATAATTTAATAATTAATTATTTATATATAATATCAATATGGATTTTTGGTTTATCTTTAATTGGTCTATTATTTAATATATTTATAATATATATAAAGGGATTTGTGGTTGGATTTACAATATCTGCGATGATGCTATCATTTAAGATAAAAGGTATTTTGTCTGCTACATTATATTTATTGTTTGGACAAATATTTAATATATTAATAATATTGTTAGTAGGAATATATAGTTTTAGTTTTTCAATACAGTTAATAAAGACATTAAGTAGTAAGAAAAAAGCAAAAAATACTGGAATTGTTAGAAAATATTTAATAATTTTAATTGGTGCTATGATATTTACTTTGATAGCATCTTTGTTAGAAACTTTTGTATTACCTAATATTATAAAGATTATAATTAAATTATTTGTAAAATAAAAAAATATTTTGTGAAAAAAATTACCAATATTTGCTAAAATATGTTATACTTATGATATGGAGGAAGTAAGATATGAAGAAAGATAAAAATTATATTTTAGGGTTAGATATTGGTATATCTTCAGTTGGTTGGGGATTATTGGAATTAGATGGTAACAATAATCCTTATAAAATAATTGATGTGGGAAGTAGAATATTTACTCCTGGTGAAGTGGAAAAAACTGGAGATAGTAGAGCTAAAGAAAGAAGAGAAAAAAGAGGTGCTAGAAGAATTGCTAGGAGAAGAGAATTCAGGTTAGATAGAGTAAGAAATTTATTATATGAAAGTGGTTATTTGAAAGGAAATATTTCTAGTAATATAGTATCTGTTAAGAATGAACAATTGTCTGAGATATATAATAGTATGATAAATAGTTATTATAAAAGTAAAGATACAAATCCTTATAAGTTAAAAGTAGATGCTTTAGATAAAAAACTATCTAATGATGAGTTATCTATTATTTTGGTACATTATGCCAAAAAAAGAGGATATAAGTCTAATAGGGAAGAAGCAGCTGATAATGAATCAGGAAAAGTTTTAAGTGCTATAAAAGAAAATGTGAAATTAATGACTGATAAAGGTTATCGTACAGTATCAGAAATGTATGTTAATGATGAAAAATTTAAGGATAAGATTAAGAATAGTCCTGGTAGTTATAAAATTTCTGTTACTAATGAAATGTATTTGGATGAAATAAATAAAGTGTTAGATAAACAGATTGAATTTGGATTGATTGATGAAGAATTTAAAAAAGCGTATTTAGATATTTATAATTCTAGAAGAAGTTATGCTAAAGGTCCTGGAGGTAATTCACCTTATGGTGGTAATCTAATTGAAAAGATGACAGGTAAATGTGTATTTGATAAATTACCAAGAGCACCAAAAGGAGCATTTTCTTCTGAACTATTTGTGGCACTTACTAGGTTAGTAAATTTAAAATATAAAGTAAATGATAGTATATATTTAACTTTAACTAGTGAAGAAATTAATAAAATTATAACAATTGCTAAAGAAAAAAAGACAGTTACATATAAAGATCTTGTTAAAGTTATAAATAAAGATGATGTCACTTTTAAAGATTTGTCTTTGAGTAAAAAAGAATATGGTAAATTAATTGAAGAAGTTAAGAAGAAACTTGATATAAGTAAAGATATAAAATTAGAAATTTCAAAATTGAGTGATGTCAAAAAAGATGTATATAATAAACTGTATAATGATAAATTGTTGGGAAAAACATTTATTGAGTTAAAAGGATATCATGCATTAAAGAGTGCGATTACTTCTTGCTATAATAAAGAAGTTTGGCAATCAGTTAGTGACAATATTGATTTTTTGGATGAATTAGCCCTTTATTGCACTAATTATAAGGTTAATGATGATATACTTGAAAAAATAAAAGAATCAAATGTTATAGATAATATGTTTGCTGATATTAACTTTGTGGAGAAATTACCTAATTTTAAGGATCATTTAATGTTATCTACTAATATTATAAGAAAATTAATTCCTCTTATGTTAGATGGCAATACTTATGATAAGGCTATGAATATTTTAGGGTATAATCATTCTGATGTATATGGAAATAAAAAGCAGGAAAAGAAGGACTTATTGGTTCCAATATACGTAGATGAAAATATTACTAATCAGAGGGTAATAAGATCTTTAACTCAAACGAGAAAGGTTATTAATTCGATAATAAAAAAGTATGGTCTTCCTAAAACTATTAATATTGAAACCGCTAGAGAACTTGCTAAATCTAGACAGGAAAGAAATGAAATTACTAAGAATAATCAGAAAAATCAAGAAACAAATCAAAAAGATAAGGAAGTATTAGTAGAATTAGGTTTATTTACTGATATTGATAGAATAACTGGGAACGACTTACTAAAATACAGACTATGGAAAGAACAAAATGAATTTTGTGGTTATAGTATGAAGAAAATAAGAATAGATGAATTGTTTGAAAATAATACAGTTCAAATTGATCATATTTTGCCATATTCTAGGACATACAATGATAATTACTTAAATAAAACATTAGTATATACGAAGGAAAATCAAGAAAAAGGAAATAAAACCCCATTTGAATGGTTTGGTAAGACTGATAGATGGACTGCTTATGAAAGTTATATTAATAGTCTTGCTATACCTCAAAAGAAAAAAGATAACTATTTATTGAAAAAGTTAGATTTTGATATGGAAAGAGAAATGAGAGAGCAAAACTTAAATGATACTAAATATATAAGTAGAGAGTTGGCATCTTTAATTAAGGCATATCTAAATGTTAAAAAGGTAAATATGTATCCAGGCGCTATTACTTCAAAATTAAGAGCTAGATGGGGATTTAATAGACTTACTCATAGTTATATTTCTGATACATATATATTACCTGAAGATATGAAAAAGGATATAAAGAAGGATAGAGATAATCATTTACATCATGCTATGGATGCGTTAGTTATAGCATCTATTACTCCATCATTACAGCAAAAAATAACTTTATATGAAAAATTTAGTAGATATATAGATGGTCTTACTAAGACCGCACTTGAAAATGTCAATAATGAAAATGGTAAAGATATACTTGGTGAGTATTATAATGATGAAACTGGAGAAATAGATGATATTAGTTTTAAAGAGTATTTAAAGGAACAAACTAACGAAGAAAATATAAGATTTAACAAACATAATATAAGTAGATTGGATTTCCCTTTACCTTATGGAAACTTTGCAGAAGAGGCTAAGTTGAGGGTATATGAACAAAATTTAGATACTTTAAAATGGAATTTGGAAAAGTTACATACTTATACTAGTGAAGAATTAAGCAAAATTCATACTTTAATTCCTTCTATTGCAAAAACAAAGATATCTGGCAAAATGCATGAAGAAACTTACTATGGCATTAAGAGTATTGGAAAAGGTGATGAGAAAGTAACATATAAGACACTTAGAACTCCAATAGAAAAAGTAAAAAGAAAAGATTTAGAAAATATACCAGATAAAGATGGTGGTTCAAAAGATATATATAATACTTTGGTAGAATGGTTCGGCAACTATGAGAATGGAGAAGAAGTATTAAAATCTAATGGTGGTAAATATCCTATTTCTCCTAATGATAAAGAACATAAGGAAATTAAGAAATTAAAAATATATACAGAGTATAAAAATACTGGTCATATGATTAATAATAGCAATGTTGAAAAAGGTGGAATATACAAAATAGATGTATTTAAATCAAAAAATAAAGAAGATAATAAATTATATTTTGCAGCTTATGATATATTAGAAATAAAGAAAATTAATACTATGAGAGAAACTGGAATAATAGATGAGAAATTTAATATTAAACTTGATTACGGACAAGGTAAAAATACTATGATATTATCATATAAGGAACTTATTGATAATTATGATTTATATATTTCTCTAAATAAAAATGATTTGGTTAAAGTAATTACTAATGATGATAGAGAGTCAATTGCTTATGTTGTTGGATTTACAAGTGGAATGTTTGAAGTCAAAAGTAAGATTGGTGATGGGTATGATTTAATTAATTGTAAAACTGAAGATAATCAGATTTTTAATAAAAAATTAGATAGATACAAAATAACTGTTTCTACTATAAAAGAAATCAAAAAATTATCTATTAATGTATTAGGTGAAATAAGTGGGCTATAGACAAGTTATAGTAAAAAAGAGTGATAAGATGCATTTTAAAGATAATCAATTGGTAATCGAAAAAGAAAATGCATCTTCTAAAATACCACTTGAGGATATTAGTTATGTTTTAATAGAAGACTCTACTACTGTATTAACTACTAGACTTTTGGCAGAGTTCGGAAAAAATGCTATTGCGCTAATAATATGTGATGAAACTTTTGAACCTACTTCTATAATGTATCCATATAATTACCATTTTAAACAGTTAGAAGTTTTTTCACGTCAATTAGAGATAACGGAAGATATTAAAAATGAATTTTGGAGTCAAATAGTAAAAAGAAAAATAGAGAATAGCGTTAGAGTATTGGAAATGACCTCAAAAGAGGAGTTTCCAATATCTAAATTAAATGAATATGTTAATGAAGTTATTGATGGAGATATAAAAAATAGGGAAGGACTAGCTGCAAAGATGTATTTTAGAAGTATTTTTGGCAGTGATTTTATTAGATTTTATGATGATAAAATAAATGCTGCATTAAATTATGGCTATACAATAATTGCAAGTGCTATTATCAGAAATTTGGCTGTATTTGGATTAAATACATATCTGGGGATTCATCATAATTCTAAGATAAATAATTTTAATTTAGCATATGATTTTTTGGAACCATATAGAAGTATTGTTGACAAATATGTATTTGATAATCAAGATGAAATAGTATTTCCATTATCTTTTGAATTTAGAAAAAAGTTAATTAATTTATTGAATAAAGAAGTGTTGCATAATAATAAAAAATATACTGTTGAGTATAGTATAAGTTTATTGATTAAAAGCTATATTAAGTCTTTTTCGACTGGTGAAATAATATTAGATCTACCAATGATTATATATGAATAGATTTATGAGAATTATTGTGATGTTTGACTTACCAGTTGTAACGGAAAAAGAGAGAAAAACAGCTACTAAATTTAGAAAATTTTTGTTGGATGATGGTTTTATAATGATGCAATTTTCTGTATATTCTAGAATATGTAAAAATAATGATGATTTACAAAAACATATAAATAGGTTGAGAATTAATGCTCCAAAGTCAGGAAATATTAGATTAATACAAGTTACAGAAAACCAGTATAATAATATGATAATGTTTGCTGGTACTAAAGAAACAGAGGAAGATATATCAATTGAAAATTTGTTAATCTTTGAATAAAATAAAAACAGGCAAAAGCCTGTTTTTATAATCTTTAAGGTTAGATTAAACCTAAGGCATTATGCCTTATTACAGAAACCTGTAAACTTTTAGTAATGTATATCCTTTTTCAAGGACAATTTAATTATACAATATTCTTAAAAATTAGTCAACAAGTTTTAATGAAATTTCAAAAAATAAATTTTGTAAATCTTTGTCTTTACAAATTATATATTCACTTGTAATATTTTTAGGCTTTGATGAAACAAATTTTATTGAGGAACAATTTAATATTTTTCCTATAGAAACTGGATATTTATTGATAATTTCTTCTTTAATATTTACTATTTCTTCATATTTTATAAGATTCTCATTTTCTTTATAAAAGTCTTCGTAGTTTATTGTTTTATCATTCAATTTATTGTATTCTCTTTTAATAATATAATTTTTTATTGCAAGTTCAATATTTTTAAAGGGGATTAGGCTATTGTTCAATTTATATATATTAAACAAATTTAAATCAAGATATTCAAATATATTACTTGATGTTGTTAAGATAAAATGGCAATTTTCGTTGGATAATTTATTGATTTTTGTTAGTATTTCAATTATTTCATTTGGACTTAAGTATACATCAAAATTATCTATAATTATTATATTGTTTTTTTCTTTGTTTAGTTCTATTTCCCAAAAATATAATTGATATAGTAGTTTTCTTTTCATGGATTTTGTTATTTCTGTATCATCTAGCAATAAATCATCAATATAAATATTTGTAAATTTATCTATTATTGAATTAATATCAGGTACTTCTATTTGAAAAGATAAATTATTTTCATTATTTTTATTCACTTTTCTATCGAGTAATTTATTTACTTTATTGTCTATTATGTCAAATATTTCGTTAGTATAATTAATCATTTTTTCTTCATTTATTTTTTCTATAACATCTTTATATATCATTTGTTTTAAAGTATTATTTTTTGTAAATTTAAATTCACTTAAAAAATCGTTATCTTCATCAATACTTATGACATTGTAGTTTTTTGGATCTATTTTATCTCCATTTATAAAAATATTTTTATTTTTACCATTAAGTCCATTTTTTAGTTCATTAATTACTTTTGATTTAAAAGTAGTATTTTTTCCCATAAATATAATATTTTTATCTAAATTGAGTAATGTTTCAATTGTTTCTTCAATTTTTAGCAATATTTCCAATTTATTCACCATCCTTATAATAAAATTATATCAAAAATATTATAAAAAATCTATTCAAATTTATTCTTGCAATCTATTAAGAAAATTGATATAATTAATTTGAGGTTACAGGACCCTGTGAATTTTTAGTAATGTATAGCTATGGAAATTAAAATATGATGATTTCATGTGTTACAGGACCCTGTGAATTTTTAGTAATGTATAGCAGCTGGTTTTGAAGAAACAACAAATGTGAGGTTACAGGACCCTGTGAATTTTTAGTAATGTATAGCAGTTAGATGAAACAATTCATTATCAACCAGGTTACAGGACCCTGTGAATTTTTAGTAATGTATAGCATGAAAAAAGAAAAGAAAATATAGTTGCTAGTTACAGGACCCTGTGAATTTTTAGTAATGTATAGCTTCTAAAATTGCTAGTTATGGATATTCAATGTTACAGGACCCTGTGAATTTTTAGTAATGTATAGCTACAAATTGCGATATCCCCATTACATGACAGTTACAGGACCCTGTGAATTTTTAGTAATGTATAGCGTATTAAATCATTTGTTGAAGGTATTCTTGGTTACAGGACCCTGTGAATTTTTAGTAATGTATAGCAAACGGATGATAATGTTATTAACAGCATTGGTTACAGGACCCTGTGAATTTTTAGTAATGTATAGCGAACCAGATTCATTTATATCATTTATTTTAGTTACAGGACCCTGTGAATTTTTAGTAATGTATAGCATGATGGACCTACTACATATAACCACGTTAGTTACAGGACCCTGTGAATTTTTAGTAATGTATAGCAAAAGTTTAAAAGATACAAAACAATTAGGAGTTACAGGACCCTGTGAATTTTTAGTAATGTATAGCCATACAAGAAGAACCAATAGAGGTAGATAAGTTACAGGACCCTGTGAATTTTTAGTAATGTATAGCCATTTCTATATTTTGCCGTTTTTTCCTGCAGTTACAGGACCCTGTGAATTTTTAGTAATGTATAGCGGACTTACTTGTAAAAGGTAATTACTTAATGTTACAGGACCCTGTGAATTTTTAGTAATGTATAGCTTCTTTACAAATGCGTGGGAAGCTATTAAAGTTACAGGACCCTGTGAATTTTTAGTAATGTATAGCGTACTGATGGAAACTATACTCAACTACCTGGTTACAGGACCCTGTGAATTTTTAGTAATGTATAGCGTCTTTCATTAATTCTTCATCTAACACTTCGTTACAGGACCCTGTGAATTTTTAGTAATGTATAGCTAGGAACTAGTATTATTGTTAATACCAATAGTTACAGGACCCTGTGAATTTTTAGTAATGTATAGCACAGGTTATAACATCAACGATACCAAAAAGTTACAGGACCCTGTGAATTTTTAGTAATGTATAGCCCTGGTAATTATAATTATCATATAATCTTGGTTACAGGACCCTGTGAATTTTTAGTAATGTATAGCTTTACCTTTATTTCTTTTAATTTTAAATTTGTTACAGGACCCTGTGAATTTTTAGTAATGTATAGCTATTTTTCTGATATGTTCATATCAAATGGTGTTACAGGACCCTGTGAATTTTTAGTAATGTATAGCCATTTTATAATCATGTTTTAATAGAAGCTCGTTACAGGACCCTGTGAATTTTTAGTAATGTATAGCTAGAAAACCCCTGATAACATAGGATCATCAGTTACAGGACCCTGTGAATTTTTAGTAATGTATAGCCAAGTTTTTCAAAATAGACTATTGTTTTATGTTACAGGACCCTGTGAATTTTTAGTAATGTATAGCAATTCTCTAATCCACAAGCAATTGGATATAGTTACAGGACCCTGTGAATTTTTAGTAATGTATAGCTTTCAACGCTAACTTTTAAAATGTTTTTCCGTTACAGGACCCTGTGAATTTTTAGTAATGTATAGCTCCACAGATATAGAACAATAATGGAACATAGTTACAGGACCCTGTGAATTTTTAGTAATGTATAGCATGGATAATGCTTTAGCAGCGGTTAAAGGAGTTACAGGACCCTGTGAATTTTTAGTAATGTATAGCACGGAACACATGGAACATCATCAGCACAGAGTTACAGGACCCTGTGAATTTTTAGTAATGTATAGCGTATTTCGTTTCGGGTATTAACATAACTAGTTACAGGACCCTGTGAATTTTTAGTAATGTATAGCTAAAAAAGCAAAAAAAGAGGGCTTAAAGCCGTTACAGGACCCTGTGAATTTTTAGTAATGTATAGCTAATGCTTTTGGTGTTAGAGATACATTAAGTTACAGGACCCTGTGAATTTTTAGTAATGTATAGCTCTTGCATAATTGACTGAATAACAGTAGTGTTACAGGACCCTGTGAATTTTTAGTAATGTATAGCTAAAAAATATTGAAAATGAATTTATCAAGTGTTACAGGACCCTGTGAATTTTTAGTAATGTATAGCAGACTATTTCATCAAGTGATACTAAATATTGTTACAGGACCCTGTGAATTTTTAGTAATGTATAGCCACCACTTCAAAGTATCACAGCTCAACAAAGTTACAGGACCCTGTGAATTTTTAGTAATGTATAGCAATTTATTAATCCCTAAATCAGTTAAAAAGGTTACAGGACCCTGTGAATTTTTAGTAATGTATAGCTATAATTCAGGTTCTAATTCACACAATTTAGTTACAGGACCCTGTGAATTTTTAGTAATGTATAGCATTTTATTTCCATATATCCTCCTAAACTATGTTACAGGACCCTGTGAATTTTTAGTAATGTATAGCAGTAGAAACAAACATTGCAAATAATCAACGGTTACAGGACCCTGTGAATTTTTAGTAATGTATAGCGCCTCTTGATTATTTTTATTATCATTATCAGTTACAGGACCCTGTGAATTTTTAGTAATGTATAGCAAAGTTCTTTATAACTAGTAGAATTAATCTGTTACAGGACCCTGTGAATTTTTAGTAATGTATAGCGTCAAAGGAGTGAAGATACTCCAGTTTTACGTTACAGGACCCTGTGAATTTTTAGTAATGTATAGCTAAACAATAGTGTTTCAGAAACAAACGATTGTTACAGGACCCTGTGAATTTTTAGTAATGTATAGCATTAAATGAATGTATTGTTTTTAAATAAGGGTTACAGGACCCTGTGAATTTTTAGTAATGTATAGCACAATTATGAAACAGGTTATGAGTGGGAATGTTACAGGACCCTGTGAATTTTTAGTAATGTATAGCGAGTTGGGAAGAGAATCAAGATTATGTTAGGTTACAGGACCCTGTGAATTTTTAGTAATGTATAGCAACACATTAGCAATTGATTTCTATGACCCTGTTACAGGACCCTGTGAATTTTTAGTAATGTATAGCCTTTATCTCCAACTTTAAATTCTGTATCTGTTACAGGACCCTGTGAATTTTTAGTAATGTATAGCGACTTACTCAAGATGAACTTGGTGAAGTCCGTTACAGGACCCTGTGAATTTTTAGTAATGTATAGCGGTATTTTAAGTTTATTAACTAGCATTGCGTTACAGGACCCTGTGAATTTTTAGTAATGTATAGCAATAAATGATAAGACTATGTATAACGCAAGGTTACAGGACCCTGTGAATTTTTAGTAATGTATAGCTTAGTGCTGAAACAACTATACCTGATAATGGTTACAGGACCCTGTGAATTTTTAGTAATGTATAGCACTTTATGTAATTACTTTGGAGTTCCAGTCGTTACAGGACCCTGTGAATTTTTAGTAATGTATAGCCATTCCTTATAAATTATGTAATGAAAGTAAGTTACAGGACCCTGTGAATTTTTAGTAATGTATAGCATTTAATTTTTGACCTGGATATATTAAATTGTTACAGGACCCTGTGAATTTTTAGTAATGTATAGCCGTATAAGTGGGTATTTGAACCCGTATAAGGTTACAGGACCCTGTGAATTTTTAGTAATGTATAGCAGGGGATTATTGATTGGAGCAAAGTTAAAGGTTACAGGACCCTGTGAATTTTTAGTAATGTATAGCGCGGATGGGACGAAGAGCATAATAAATTATGTTACAGGACCCTGTGAATTTTTAGTAATGTATAGCGTTTTCATAATTTACATCATCATATATGGTGTTACAGGACCCTGTGAATTTTTAGTAATGTATAGCTTGTCAACCTTATAAAGATGCCGATTTAACGTTACAGGACCCTGTGAATTTTTAGTAATGTATAGCTTGATAGCATAGACCTAAGTAAAAATAATTGTTACAGGACCCTGTGAATTTTTAGTAATGTATAGCCTTGGGTTATTTTCATACTCTTTTAAATCAGTTACAGGACCCTGTGAATTTTTAGTAATGTATAGCTGAGCTTTCAGGAACAGTAAAGAGAAAATTGTTACAGGACCCTGTGAATTTTTAGTAATGTATAGCTTTTTTAAAACCAATGTTTTATAGAAAGAGGTTACAGGACCCTGTGAATTTTTAGTAATGTATAGCTATCATTTACAACAAATGCAAACAAAGAGAGTTACAGGACCCTGTGAATTTTTAGTAATGTATAGCCTACATAACTATTTTTATAAATGTCTTTTACGTTACAGGACCCTGTGAATTTTTAGTAATGTATAGCGGTTATAAAACTAAAAAGACTAATGGTGATGTTACAGGACCCTGTGAATTCTTAGTAATGTATAGCATTGAAAAAATTAAGGAGGAAAAATAATTAGTTACAGGACCCTGTGAATTTTTAGTAATGTATAGCCATTTTATAATCATGTTTTAATAGAGGCTCGTTACAGGACCCTGTGAATTTTTAGTAATGTATAGCAGAATGGCGAAATATTGATTATTCAAAGTGTTACAGGACCCTGTGAATTTTTAGTAATGTATAGCCAAACATTCCATCAAATGTTTTTTGCAAATGTTACAGGACCCTGTGAATTTTTAGTAATGTATAGCTAGAAAATTTTATAACTGATTTAAGAGATGGTTACAGGACCCTGTGAATTTTTAGTAATGTATAGCTTGTATCTCGCTTACAATACTGTTATACAAGTTACAGGACCCTGTGAATTTTTAGTAATGTATAGCTCACCTCCATTTCATCTAATCCAAGATTTAGTTACAGGACCCTGTGAATTTTTAGTAATGTATAGCATGATGCAATAGAATATAATAAACATATTGGTTACAGGACCCTGTGAATTTTTAGTAATGTATAGCTATATAATATAATTGGTACAATGAAATTATGTTACAGGACCCGTTACAGGACCCTGTGAATTTTTAGTAATGTATAGCAAACTTTGTAATGTTTCAGCAGAATCTTCTGTTACAGGACCCTGTGAATTTTTAGTAATGTATAGCAACGAGTATGGACAAGTGCCTATTACTACAGTTACAGGACCCTGTGAATTTTTTGTTTTGGAATTAATGAAAGTATGATGAAAATTAATTAGAGTGCAAAGACTAGAAAAAATAAATAATAAAAAAGCAGAAGTTTCCACTGGGAGTACCAATATAGGCACCTTACTAGTTACCGAAACATCTGCTTTTTCTACAAGTAATGTATCACAACAAAGCAATAATGTCAATAGCGATAATATCATCTACTACTAATTGGTCTTAAATAAGTCTATTATTTTATTTAATCATTTGTTATATTTAGATAAATAGGAGAGGTGAGTATAATGATAACATTTTTGCGTTAAACATATAAAAATATAGTAAGTAATAAAATTACAAAAAAACATTTTACATCTATTAGACAAACACTTGACATATTTCGTAGATTTGGTAAAATATAATTATAGGTGATAAAATGAGTACTGTAGAAAAAATTAATTTAATTTTAAAGAAAACTAATATATCTAAAGTGAATTTGGCTAAATATTTAGGTGTATCTAGACAAATGGTATATAATTATCTTGATGGTGAAAATCTATCAAAGATGCCAGTAGAAAAAAGTCAATTACTATTTAAATTACTTGAGGTAAAAAGTAGTGAGGAAATAGATCAAAAAGAATTAACTCCAGAATATTTGCAAAGTGTTTCCAATAAGATTTTTGTTAGTAAAAAAGCTACTACTAAGAAAGATGAAATCATAGAATTATCTGGATTAAAAAGTGAAGAACAAACAATTATAAGTGATATTGTATTCTTGTTAAAAGAAATGCTTAATGAGGATAAGACTAAAGATAGTTTGACAATATTAACATATTTATATCATTTTTTGCAGGCAATGGGTAATACTAAAGAATTAAGATATATGCTTGGTTATGTATCAAAAGCTGCTGGTTATACTAAGCCAAATGTATTTGAATTTGATGAAGAACAACAATTTACTTTTGAGTGTATTATGTATTCTGCTATGACACTATATACTAATGGTGGCGCTTCTAAATCTAAATTAGTTGAATCTCATAAGAGATGGGAATTAGAATTAGAAAGAAAAAATGAAGAGAAAATGAGTAGAACTCAGGAATTAAATACTGCTAAGGTACAAGCTTTGAAAGAATTAGGATATACTGAAATCAATGAAAAAAATGCTAGTGAAGTATTTGATAAGATAGCAGAAATTCAATCTAGATATGTTTAATTTGAGTAAGTTATATTGATAGAGAAGGGGAGAGATACCCTTTTTTGTATTTATTATTCTTTTGTATGTATATTAATTATTATAAAAAAATATTATAAGATAATTAAAATATAGATAATTATAAAAGATAAGTTAATATTATCTTACTAAATCAATTCAGCTAGGTATGATTTTGTATTAAAAAGATTTTATTTGAAATGATTATTGATTGATTGTAATATTATTGATTAGTTAGTTATGTCTTGAAAAAAAATTTGCAACTCCCCTATCTAATTTTTTAATTTTTTTGTAGGTGAGTAGAAGATAGTTATTTTATTTTGATTATTATAAAATGATTTAAATAATGAAATAATAATGTTATTTTAGTAATAATCTTTGATAAAGATAATTATTGCTTAAGTAATTATTTATATATTTATAATAAATAAATTGATGTAATATTAATCATAATTTTTATTTAATTTGGAAATAATATTTAATAATAAAAAAGTTAAATTTTAATAATGATAAAAAATTGAATTATGTAAAAGTGATTAAGTTATTAACCTTATTATTAAAATATATACAACTTCCTATAATGTATATTATGTTAAGTTCCTGTTTTTGAGAAAAAATATTATAATAGATGATTAACTTGTTAATTTAAAAAATATTTTCTTTTATAGTATAATTTTATTTTGAATGTTTATACTATATTCTAGGAGGAAATGATATGAAAAAAGATAAGAATAAAAATCAGACTATTAAGTGTGATGTTGAATCATGCAAATACAATAATACTGATAATTGTGAATGTGAATTAGATGAAATTAAAGTTAGCTGTAATTGTGCTAATGATGATTGTACTTGTAGTGAGGAAACTATATGTGATAGTTTTGAAGAAAAAGAAGATACATCAGATGATGATTCTGAATATGAGGAAGAATCTGAAGAAATTGATGACGAATATACAGATGATTAAAATAGGGGACTACTCCCCTATTTTTTATTGTTTTTTTAAGTTATCAACTAAATTTAAGAATTCGTTTTTTATCTTCTCCAACCTACTCTCACTTTTAGCTTCAAATCTAGCAGTAATGTTAGGTCCAGTATTAGATGCTCTTACTAGGGCTGAACCGTCATCAAAGAATACTTTTACTCCATCTATATCTAATATATTATAGTTTTTGTTTTTACAATATTCTTTAACTTTGTTTACTATATTAAATTTAATATTATCTTCTGTATGAATCTTGATTTCTGGTGTACTATAATACTTATTAATACCTTCTAACATTTCACTGACTGTTTTACCATTATTTGTTAATATTTCTATTAAACGTAATCCAGCATAAATTCCATCGTCGTAGCCACCAAATCTGTCTCTGAAAAATACATGTCCTGATAGTTCACCACCGAATGGATAATTTCCTTCAACACTTTTAGCTTTAGTATAAGAATTTCCAGTTCTGTAGAATTCTGCATTTACATTCATTTTTTCTAATTCTTCTTTTAAACATAGAGAACATTTAACATCAAAGAATGTTTTCTTTTCTACATTTGTATTAATTAATGATTTCCAGATAATAATCATATATTTATCTATGTCAACCATGTTTCCTTTTTCATCTACTACCCCTACTCTATCTCCATCACCATCAAATGCTATACCAACAGTTGCTTTTGTTTCTAATACTTTTGCTTCTAATTTTTTTAGATTTTCTTCTACAGCGGGATCCGGATGATGATTTGGAAAGTCTGAATCAGATGTGTTAAATAAAGGAACTAAGTCTATTTTATCTTTGAAGCTATTAAATATGTCATCAGCAACAATAGAGGTTGTTCCGTTACCGCAATCATATACTACTTTAATTTTATTATCTCCCATATGAATTCCTGATGTAATCATTTTAATATAATCATCTTTAATGTTTACATTTTCAATATTACCTATTTTGTCACTAGTTATAAAATTATTATTAGCAATGATGTCATATAATTCTCTTACTTGTTCTCCATAGGCATTATGTATTCCGTTATAAGAAAATTTGAATCCATTATCGTCTTTTGGATTATGAGATGCAGTAATCATCATACCACATTTAATATTTAGTAAATCCCATGAATAATAGTACATTGGTGTTGTAACAAGTCCTAGTCTAACAACATCTATACCGCATTCTGTTATTCCTTTTATTACATTTTTTTCTATAATGGGAGAACTTTTTCTGTTATCATATCCTACTATAGTTTTATTTAGGCCAAAACTTGCTAATTTTGTACCAAATGCTTTACCTATAAGGTAAGACACTTCTTCATTAATATCAACTCCATATACCCCTCTAATATCGTATTCACGAAACATAAATTTATTAACCATAATTTATCTACCTTCCTTATAGTTTGATTATAGCAAAAAAGAGAGTTTAATACAAGTATATTAACATTCTGATAGTGTAAAAATGTTTCGGAATTTTGCACAAAAAAGAAAGAACTCATGGTA